>ODAI013467186.1_pt1 | contig 18655 bp, 13 predicted proteins | sample 1539321 | NCBI WGS metagenome assembly ODAI01 (sample SAMN02144231, study PRJEB22623) | gut metagenome | biome: sheep rumen | host: Ovis aries | place: New Zealand
CATTGAAAAAAAGGCATGATTGTCCGGGTCAGGCTGAGAAAAAACTCGAGCTCGGAAGAAAAGTATCCCTCCTCCAGTATGTGTTCAATGTTCCGTCTTACGTAAACAGTTTTCGCCGGATTGTGGCAGAAAGGGAGATTTCCCTGATAGCGGGCAAGCCGGTCCGGAAGATAGGGGGAACGCAGCACTGTGCCTTCCTCCTGCAGATGGGTCTGATACCACAGAAAAGGATAATCGTAAAGAGAGTATCCTCCGAACAGGTCACCGGATCCGTTCGTATACAGAAGGTGGAACATCAGGAGTACGGTATCCATGTCTTTTTTGTCAAACACAGCCAGATAATGAAGCTTTTCTTCATCCGGAAAAAGGTTCCTGACCGGTCTCAAATCCGCTGCCTTTTTGCAGACCTCCATCACGACGAAATACTGCGACACAAAGCTTTCGGGAAACAGAAAACAGGCATTTCGGTCCGTATCAATGCCTGTAAACTGTCCCATAAAAGCTTCCACATAGGGGTTTTCTTTACTGTTTTCTATACCGTTTTCTTTACCGGAATCGGACTGATTGGATTGATCGGGCTGATCGGATTTCCTTAACAGCCCGGATTGCCTTGATTGCTGTGACTGATCGGGCTGCCCCGGCCGCCCCGATCGCTGTGATTTCTCAATCATTTTCTTCGTGGCATACCTGTAGGGGAGATCTGCCCAGGAGAGCTGGACGAGAAAGCGCTCATAATGATTCGATTCGTATTCCTCCCGCACATCCTCAAAATCCTCCTGCCATGAGGTGTGTTCCTCTAAAAGGGCATCCATCGTTGAGAATGTGGACATGTCATGATACTGGGGATATCTCTCCCACAGCATTTCAAGCCTGTCAAAAGAAAAGTCTGTTTTAATCTTTTCGTGAATCGGCGGATACAGATCCTTCTGATTTCCGCATGCAGTTTCTTTCATAGTTGTGGCCATGGTCCCGTGCCCGCAGGCATGTATGAATAAACAACCGTTTCCCGCTACTTTGTGCCGTAGTCTTTCAGATAGTATAATTTATAATGATATGCACCGCAAATCACAAAGCTTTGTGTGAGTCGCTTGATTGTCTCAAACTGTTCTCATCTATTTATGTGCCCAAACACAATGGCAAATTAATACCATAAATGGTATATGTTTATTTTAAAAACCGTTGACAGTTTTTTAACGGGGTTTTAAAATAAAACGAAAATTTTTAAAGAAAGGATATTGGCCGGATGAGAAATTTTATATTCGTGTCGCCGCATTTTCCTGTAAACTATCGTAACTTCTGTATACAGCTGCACAATAATGGAGTGAACGTACTTGGAATCGGGGATACCCCCTACGATTCCCTCGATTATACATTGCAGGGAGCCCTGACAGAGTATTATCGGGTCAACTCTATGGAAAACTACGATGAGATGTACCGTGCGGTTGCTTTTTTCTGTTTCAAATACGGAAAAATCGACGGGCTGGAGAGTAACAATGAGTACTGGCTGGAGCAGGACGCGAGGCTGCGGGAAGATTTCAATATCCCCGGTATGAGGCCCGGGGAACTCTCCGTTATAAAGCGCAAATCCGGCATGAAAGATTTCTATGCTAAGGCGAATATTCCCTGTGCGCGTTTTCACTTGGTGACGGATCTTGCGGAAAGCCTTGCCTTTATCCGGAAGGTCGGGTATCCGGTAATCGTAAAGCCGGACAACGGTGTCGGAGCTGTCGATACATTTAAGCTCAGCAATGAGGAAGAGCTGAAGCGTTTTCATGAAACGAAACACGGACAGGTCCAATACATTATGGAAGAGTTTATCCCCGGAGATATCTATTCCTATGACGCTATCATCGACAGTAAAGGACAGCCTCTGCTGGAGACGGGAAATCACACCATGGAGTCGATCATGGATACCGTGAACACTCTGGGCAGCAGTGTCTTCTACATTGAAAAGCAGATCAAAGACGACCTGCGCGACGCAGGGCGCAGATGTGTAGCGGCATTCGGTGTCAAAAGCCGTTTTATTCACTTTGAGTTTTTCCGTCTGACACAGGATCATGACTATCTCGGCAAAAAGGGAAGTGTGGTCGCCCTCGAGGTCAACCTGCGTCCTTCCGGCGGATTCACGCCGGATATGATCAACTTTGCCAACAGCACAGATGTCTACAAAGACTGGGCTGATATGGTCGCCTTCGACCGTATAGGTTCCAAAGAAGGAAGAGATAAATTCTACTGCGTATCTGTGGGTCTGCGGGACTGCCGCAGCTATGTGCACACTCCCGAGGAGATTCACAGAGACTATGCAGACCGGATCGTTCTGGAACAGCGTCTTCCTGATGTGTTGGCCATCGCTATGGGAGATACCCTCTATCTGGGAAAATTTGCAGAGAAGGAAGAAATGGACGGATTCATCCAGTTCCTGACACAGGAAAAATGAAAATATGGGGACAGTCTTATGTATCTGCTCCCTTGAATGAAACATGGGGACAGTTCTTTGTATCTGCTCCCTTGTCCAATCGGGACAAGAGGACAGATACATAGGACCGTCCCCATGCTTTTTTCCATGTTTCACCCGGGTTTCACACCCGGCACTGCATGATCAGTTCTCTATTAAAATCCAGGCGGATTCCCCGCGGTATTATTTCCAGTTCAAATCTGTCAGAAAGGATGGGTTCCCCATCGATGTTGGCCTTAAACGGTGCATCGGCGGAAACGACCATGCTGTCAGTCTGATAGATCTTCAAGTCCGGAGATCCCAGATGCCGGGCATTTTTCATCTTCAGGATCAGCCGCGCCATGCGAAGCTTGTGAAGGCTGCCTGCCTCGAAAATCTCCATCTTGCCATCGTCCGTGATACTGTGGGGGGACACATGATAACCGCCTCCGTAATACCTGCTGTTGGCCGCTATCACCGTGGCAAAATTTCCTTGTCTGGTCTCTCCCTTACATTCAACGCGTAGACAGCGTCCCCTCTTGTATCTCAAAAAATGTCCGATAACGCTTGCATTGAAGCGCATGGTCCGGGGGATCCAGCGGCTGTGGATAAAAGTGTCATCATTTGCGATATCCGCATCGATTCCAAAGCAGGCAACATTGATACAGAATCTGTCATTGACCTGGATGAGATCGACTTCATGGATGCCGTTTTCCATGCTCTCCATGCAGGTCCTGCAGAAGTCGTTTCCGGTACCGTGAGGGATAAAGGCAAGAATATTCCGTGTTCCGACAATAGCGTTCAGCACATGGTTGATGGAACCGTCCCCGCCGATCGCTGTAATGACATAGTCCTTGTCCCGGAATCCTTCCAGTGCTTTATGGGCATCCTCCGGTGTGTCACTGACGACAAATTCATAGTCCCTGCCCAGCTTATCGGAGATTCTCCGAAGCTTTTCCATAAATTCATCGCTTTCATTGCGCAGTTGAAACCGGTTGATCAGATATACATAGTGCAGCATGTGTGCAGTAACCCCCATTCGCAGATTCTTTGAAGCGACATATATCTTACCATATTCGCTGTATAAAGAAAACCGCCGCACTGACACTTACGTCCAGTACGGCGGCCTCTTGGCTGAATATAAAAAATGTAAAGGGGGGTAACCTTGTAAAAGGGGAGGTAATATCATCCGGCCGTCCGACTTTCGTCTTTTACGGTCTTCTGATATTTCCGATCAGATTCCTGAGGAATTAATAAAGAATTATCTTATGGCGTTTCTTTTTTCTTTATTTCTCCTGATCTGCCTATAGAATACCATCGATTTTCCGTCAGAAAAATATTTTTCGGGACAGTTTACCTTAATATCCGGACAAACAAAAAAGACCTGTTTTAGGTCTTTCTTGTCATTGCAAGGGCAAAATGCCGATAATTCTGGAAATATCCGGAAAAAAGATATAAAAATCGGGACCAGGCAGCCCCCCAGGCAGGCCGCCCAAGGCAGGTTGGACTGGAATTTACTTTTTCAGTTCACTCACCCAAGGCAGGTCGAGACCGGAATTTTCTTTTCCAACTCACTTATGCAGATCGAAGGCAGGTCAAGTACAGGTCGAGTCTCAGCAGATCGAGGCTCAGCAGATCGAGTCCCGGCAGATCGAGTCTCAGCAGATCGAGTCCCGGCAGATCGGGTCATGTCAGATCAGGCCGTGTCAGATCAGGAAGGATCTGCAGGCCGGCACTTAAGGTTCTCCCTCAGTCTCGTCCGCATTCTCGTCTTCATCAACAATTTTCCGACCCGTCTTTTTTTCGAGATAAGTCTTAACCTGTTCCCTCGCGTCAAAAATATCTGCTGTGCTCTCTTGGAGCACTTCATCTTCTCCCGTCACCAGGTCATAGGCGTGGAAGCTGTAAGTGACATCATAGCTGTCGCTGAGTCTCTGTCCTGTTGAGGGGACATACCAATAGCCTTTGTAGGCTTTTGAAGCGATCTCACACACAAACACATAGCGCACATCCTCAACCTGCTCTGCTTCAAATCCTTCGGGAATGAATCTGTCATACCATTGCGAGGAAGAACTGCCCGCCAGATCCGGATCTTGTTCTTCAAGCCAGACTGCTTTGCCGGAGTCATTGTATCCTTCCGCAAGCTTGTAATCGTGATCATTTAAATGACTTTCAAACATTTGCGCAAATGTCAATGTATGATATGTATACAGACCGCTTTCATAGTATGTAGACACCTGCTTACTGCGTCTGCAGCGCCATTTTCCCAGGTCCTCGTCGTACATATATTGATATTTTTTGTCATCGTAATACCGTACCTTCTGCACTTTTCCGTCGGTGCCGGTATATGTATAAAGCAGGTAATCCTCCGGATCGGGAAGTTCTTTTTTTACTTCTCTGAAGTCCATGTTGACGCCTGGCTTCCCGTACGCCTGCGGATCCAGCTCAACTGTCATTCCGACCTGCTTTCCGCCCTGATACTGGCTGAGAGTGACACTGGCCGTCTCCCCCACTGTCACGCCCGGAAAGGGATCTCCGTAAATCATCCTGTCAAGGGGCGCATTCTCTCCGTAGAATGCATTCAGCGTAATCATTCCGATCAAAAAGGCCAGAGGAACACTCGCGATCAGGCCGAAGACCCTCGCGGCCGCGGTCTTCGGAAGATAGCGGAATACGATGATCGCCAGGGGAAGAAAAGCCCCCGCTACCAGCATGACAGGCATGGTGTCCTTATAGTTGTACCATCGTCCAAAGGAGCGGTGGATCAAATACAGAAAGACTGCCTCCACACCCAGAATGACGATCCACATAATAAGCTCACCGGCAAATGATCTGTCGCTTCTGCGCGAATTTCTGTTATAGGGTTGTGAATTCCTGTTATAAAGTGAATTCCTGTTATAGGCAGCCATAGTTTTCTACCTCCTCCCCTGCAGATTCGTCCGGGCGAATCTTAAAATTATACCTGCGGCCACGCCCACGAGTCCAAAAACACATGTCCGTAAACACATATGAAGAAATATGAAGAAACTAAGCATTGTTTTGCGCCATGGGTTTTCAAGCAATGTTCCTGCCATAATTATGATTGAATAAAAACGCAAAAGCAACCACCGCTTTCACAAAAAGCAATAAAAGAATCAGCCGTCGTTATTATTCACGGTCTCCGCGTTCAAGGTGCTTTTGCATGAGTTTTTGCATGGGGTTTTCATGCAAAAACCCGAGAAAACGGCGTTTGCCCATTCCAAATGCTCGAAGAGCATTTGGAATGGGCAAACACAAGCTGCTATCACAGTTCCGAAGGGACTGTGAATAGTAATCAGCCGCCTTTCTTCTGCATTTCAATGTCCAGTCTGCGCAGGTATTTGAGAAAGACTTCTGTCAGTCTGATCGTGTTTACGTCCAGGCTGTTCTTTTCCCCTCTTATCTTTTCAAGCAGGTTTTCAAACTCATAGCGCAGGGCACTGACCCTGTTTCGGAGGATTCGATAGCCCGCTTCATCCTGAACTCTGTCACGAAGGATATATCGTCCGTATACCAGAAGTCTGGCAAACCGATCATCCAGATCTCCGTCGGCAGCTGCCAGCATAATTGTCATCATGGAGATTTGCGGCATGTCCCCGTAAGCTGAGCCTGCTGAAGGCAGTTGGGATTTGGCCGGATCTTCTTCGTCTTGCTGCGCAGGCCGGGGACCGGCGGGCAGAGCACCCTCCGGCAAGGCTTTGATCCGGGGTTTTCGGCTGCGGTGAGTTCCGCTCATGACTGCTCTGTATTTTTTATACAGCTTCTTCATCTGATCCGCCTCTTCCCCGGTGACGGCCGTCAGTTCGCGGAGCAGTCTGTCTCTGATATAATCCGTTCTGATCTTCAGTTTTTTATAGTCTTTATCAGAACGTGATCCGATCGCGCAATAGGGATCGAATGCCTCGAGCTCGAGAATGAGTCTGTAAAGGAGGCTCTTATTCTGTTCATCTTCAGACAACCCTCTGATTTCCTCGAAGAGTGCCTTTTCATCCCTGATCAAATACTGATCCGGCTCTTCCTTCACTGTACCCGCCGCGATGGATTCCCAGTCTCTGATCCATTTTTTCTTCAGAGCTATTTCTTTTTCCGGTTCGGTATCTGAAATGTCATACCTTACAAGCAGGCTCTCCAGGGACCTTGCCAGGCGAAGCTGCTGCGGTTCAAACATGACTTCATACAGAATTTCCGGGATCTCTTTGCCGGGAAAACAGCTTCCGGCTCTGAACATATATACTTCGAGGGGCTGTCCATCTTCTCCGGTGACCGAGGCCGGCACGGAAGCCCTGGTTACCGGAACAGGCACGGCATTTCCGCTATTTCCTTTGCTTTCGCACGCTGCGGGATCTTTCCCTGCACTGCTGCTGCGGCGGCAGTGAGTATTGCCGGGAAGGGTGAAGCTTCCGATTCCGTCGATATCCACGGAGAGGAGATAGTCCCCGCCTGCTTTCTTTTTTGGTTTTTCCTTTGAGGAAAAGAAGGTAACCAGTGCCTCACGGCCGATTTCTGCTGCCGCAAATATCCCGGCGGAGATCAGGCACATATCAGAGAAAAGCCTGCGGTCATCCGACAGTATTTTTTCAAAATCGAGAGAGAACAGATCCCGGAAGGAAGAGAAGGTCCCCTGCTCCTTTTGTGTGCGGACAGCAGAGAAAAAATGAAACGCTCTCACCAGGCAGTTGTTAAGGACCACAGGGAAGAGATCCCTGCACAGAAAGTCCATCTTCTCCCTGAGCAGATTAAAAAGGTCCAACCCTTCAGAGCCGTCCTTCCGGATCCGCCCGATCATGTCGGCGAGCCAGCCGGAGTATTGCTCCTCAGCCTCTATAAAGGCGGCAGGGGTCTGTGCGCAATCAAATGCTGCAGCAAGATCGACAATCAGTTTCCTGAGCTCGCAGGGAATATTGCCGGCCTGCAGGCAGCCGCTGCCGCCGCGGGCCGTCGTCTGACAGAGATAGAAGATCCAGTACATGATACCCAGCAGGATCCTGTCTTCCCTGCTGTCTCCGGTCACATAATAATCCGGAACCGGATGATCCCAGACTTCTCCCTCAGAGTCTGCATAATAGATCATCCCTGTAAACTGTGAGAGGATAGAAAAAAACAATCCCGACAGAGCAGGTCTGATCGACAGTTCGATCTCACTTCCAAGTACACCTGCAAAGGGGACATGGAGCCGATTGAAATCTTTTATGACTTCACGGCTGTCTGCACAGCTGTCTTCGCTTCTGACTGCACGGCTGTCTTTGCTTCTGCCTGCACGGCTGTCTTCGCTTCTGTATTCACGGCTGCCTTTAACGCTGTCTTCAATGCTGCCGAGATATTTAATGGCCTTTTTGTAATCTTTTCCTTTGAAGCCGTCCAGCTGTGCCGCATAGATAACCGCAGACTTCTTCTCTTTCAAAATCTGCGTAAGGGAGGCGCCGCTTTGGGCCCGGCTCTCCGGTTCCAGCTTCAGCCTGCTGTTTACGAAAGAGGCTTCCTTCAAGGCACTGGTGATCAGACCGCAGACCGGCGAAATGTCATAGCAGGCCTGTGCAAGGCGGGTTCCCTGTTGAACTGCCCCGGCTTGCGCAGATTCCGCAGGGGCAGAATCTTTCGGCACAATTTTAATCTCTGTGTCCCGGTCCGGCCTGCAGCGAAATACATACTCGCTGCCATCTGATTTATATTCAATAAACACACGGTTGTTTCTTATATTTTTTATATACTCCTCGTGAAATACCAACGGCAGGATTATGCCTTTTCCCCCGATGTCAATTGTTCCCATTGTGCCTCCTTCCGTCTTATCCCGTATTCACGGATTATAGTATTTTTATCATTATACTCTTTTTATCGGAAATGGTGGGAGGGAACTTCGCTCCGTCAGCTTTGCCTTGTATTGAGCTTCACTGTATCGGTCATCTCTTCTGAAGGGCGGCAGGGATCCCGCAATGACTTAATCATACCTTCTGCAGGGCGGCAGGATCCTGGCAATGACTTAATCATACCTTCTGCAGGGCGGCGAGGATCCTGGCAATGCCTTCCTCGGGGGTCAGGTCATTGGTGATGGAATCATCACAGACTGCCTTGTAGATCGGATAACGCTTCTTGAGGAGGGCCGCGACTTTTTCTTTGGTGTTGGCAAGCGGTCTGTCATCCGCGGGAAGGATCTGGTCGAAAGGACGATCCAGGAAAATGATGCAGCCGTTCTTTTTGAGGGCATCGACATTTTCGGGGCGAAGGACGGCGCCGCCGCCGGTTGCGATGACGAGGCCGGTCTGAGGAGCCAGAATGCGGGTCATTTCCGTCTCCCGGTCGCGGAAATATTGTTCTCCGTCTGTCGCAAAGATCTCCGTGATCGATCTCTGTTCTCTGCGGATGATCATCTGATCGGTGTCCTCCAGCTTTCTGCCAAGCCTCTCTGACAGAAGTGTTCCGAGCGTTGTTTTCCCTGCCAGGGACATTCCCGAGAGAACAATGTTTCTCTTTGCGTTCAGAATCTCTGTGAACACCTGATTGCATTTTTCGCCGGTGATCTTCCTATCCGCAAACAATTCCGCAGCGTAGACCGCCTGGACGACCAGCATGTAGAGGCCCCCTTCTGCAGGAATTCCCCGCTTCTGTGCTTCGAGGATCAGGACTGTGCGCAGGGGATTGTAAATGGCATCGATGACACCGCAGAGGTTCCGGAAACGGGAAAGATCCACAGGGCAGTCGTCAATATCCGGATACATACCGCAGGGAGTCGTATTGATGATGATCTCCGCATCCGTATGTTTTTCATATGCCTCCTCATAGGTGGGCCATCCCTCTTTTCCGGTACGGCTGACTTTAAGGACTTCCGAAGCGCCCATGTCAGTCACAACTGCGTACGCTGTTTTACTGGTCCCTCCGGTCCCGAGGATCAGGACTTTCTTTCCGGCCGGATCGATGCCGGGACGTTCAATCATAGATTTCATTCCGAAGTAATCGGTGTTGAAACCGCAGAGCTTTCCGTTTCTGTTGACGATCGTATTCACTGCGCCGATGCTGCAGGCCTGGCCGCTGATCTCATCGAGATAAGGAATGACAGCCTGTTTGTAGGGGATCGTCACGTTGATACCCTTGAACTCTTTTGCGCGCATGAAAGAATCCAGTTCATCCGGCCTGAGTTCATGCAGTTCATAGGTATAAGGGGCAAGTTTTTCGTGAATGTTTTTTGAAAAACTGTGGGAGAGATGTTCTCCGATTAATCCATATTCCATTATTAGCCTCTGTAGATTTCCTTTGAAACAGGGCAGAGGTGACGACAGCGCTCTCTGCCCCCGCCGGTCTGTGTCCGGCGAAAGACGGTATTTTTTCTCCGCAGATTTTTAATTATTCTCCGCAGGTTTTTTATGTTTTGTTCGTATATCTTCTTCGTATATCTTCTACGTATTTTTTCTTCGTCCATTTTTATTGATGTAAAAAAACTATATTTTATGTCCATGAAATCTATCATCTAATAAATCTGCTGTCAAGGAATTTCCCCAACGAGGCAGGGTTTTGAAGTTTTGCAGTTTTCCAAAAGAGGCAGAATGAGGCGGTTTTTTATGGCAGAGTGTGGCAGTTTCTTAAAAGGCAGGGTGAGGCAGTTTTTCAAAAGCAGGGTATAGCGGTTTCTCAAAAGGCAGGGTGAGGCGGTTTTTCAATGACGGGATGGTGAGGCAGAAATGCTGATCGCGCCGCATGTCTCTTGATTTTCCTGTACGATTTAAGGATAATGATTATTTAGTTATGCCTGCAGGAAACGCGGGCGGCTGCAGACATCCTGTGATCCCATAGGAGAATATCGCCGACATGAAAGGCATGCCTTTCATGTTGCGTAAATTCTCCCCGGGGCCGCTCTTGGAAGCGGCATGTTTGGAAGAGGGGAAAATGCATGATTAAAACATCGGGTTTGGAGACAAGCAGATCTTATATTGCTTCTGAGGATTTAATGAAGACGGTGAATATCGCCATGACACTGGAAAAGCCGCTGCTGGTAAAGGGGGAGCCCGGAACCGGAAAAACAATGCTGGCACAGGCGATCGCGGACGCATTGGGCAAAAAGCTGCTGATCTGGAATATCAAGTCGACGACGAAGGCGCAGGACGGTCTGTATACATATGATGTGGTACAGCGTCTGTATGACAGTCAGTTCGGGGCCAACGTGGATGATGTCAGCCAGTACATTAAATACGGAAAGATCGGAGAGGCATTTTTGTCCGAAGAGCAGGTGGTTCTTCTGATCGATGAGATCGACAAGGCAGATCTGGAATTTCCCAATGACCTTCTCTGGGAGATGGACCAGATGGAGTTCTATGTGCAGGAGACAAAGGAGACGATCCGCGCAAAGCATCGCCCGATCGTGATCATCACTTCAAATGCGGAAAAAGAACTCCCGGACGCATTTCTGCGCAGGTGCATCTTTCACTATATCGAGTTTCCCGCCCTGGCACAGATGAAGGAAATCGTCCGCGCGCATTTCGGGGATATAGATCAGGAGATGCTGCAGCAGGCGATCTTCACCTTCTATAACATCCGAAGGGTTCCGAATCTGGCCAAGAAGCCCAGCACCTCGGAGCTGATCGACTGGCTGAGGGCGCTGATGGCGGCAGGTGTTGATCCGGCCTGCCTTCCTTCCGAGCTCCCTTATCTGGGTGTTCTGATCAAAAAGGACAAGGATTACACGCAGGTGAAGCAATCCCTGCATCACTGATACGGCGGCAGGTTTGGAGTATACGGAAGGCCTGCGGCGGAGAGCACTGTGCGGTTTGTTCATACGTCGATTGCATCACACAGCCGCGGAAGGTAATGAAGTGTGTAAATGAGTTGGATTTCCTATGTTTATTGATTTTTTTTACTATCTCAGAGAACGGGGCGTGAAGGTCTCGATCGGCGAGTGGATGGTCCTACTGGAAGGTATGAGAAAAGGACTGCATGAGTCTGCACTGGAGGGATTCTACCGCCTTTGCCGCGCAGTCATTTTGAAGGATGAGTCCGAGTATGACCTCTTTGATCTGGCATTTGCGGATTATTTCAGAAATCTGCCGCAGGCGGAACAACTGACCAAAGAGTGGGAAGAGGTGCTTGAAAAGACGGACCCCGAGCTGGTGCAGGCCCTCACAAGGCGGGACCAGACCGAAAACTTCGAGGGTATGCCGGGAGCTCCCGGAAAGGGTAAAAACGCTCCGGGGCCTGGTTCAGGCTCGGGGGGCGGGCGCACGGCAATCATCGCGCCGGGAAGCCGGCGCTTCCGGGATTTCCGCAAAGACAACACACTCGATACACGCCAGTTTCAAATGGCTTTCCGCATCCTGAGAAACCTTTCCACCCAGCTCGAGACCAGCGAGCAGGAGTTTGACATCGACGCCACGATCGATGAGACATGCCGGAAAAACGGCCTTCTTCATATAAAGTACCGCAAGCCGCGCCGCAACACGATCCGGGTCCTGCTCCTCATCGACAGCGGCGGCTCCATGAGTATTTTTGCCAGGCTTTGCTCGGAGCTCTTTCAGGCAGCCTCCGCCTCCCGCCATCTCAAAGAACTGAGGACTTATTATTTTCATAATATCGTCTACTCTCTCCTTTACAAAGAGCCTACACTGGAGATGAAAGACGGAAACTATATCTCTGTCGATCATCTGATGGAGGAGTGCGATGAAAAATACCGCGTGATCTTCGTCGGGGATGCCGAAATGCATCCTTATGAGCTGGACGGCACCGAGTACAATTTCTATGACCATAAAAACGGTCTGCCGGGTTCCGAGACACTGCGTCTGATGAAGCGTCATTTTCCGCATATGATCTGGCTCAACCCGCTGCCCATGCCCGACGATTATGCGCCGGAGGACGATACACACCGGGCGATTGCAAATATCGTGGATATGTTCGACCTGACACTGGACGGTCTGGAGAAGGGATTCCGCTTCCTGCTGTCAGGGAAGATTTAATCCCGTCGTGAGGGCAGCCGGACTATAGCCTTTGCAGTAGTGTGCCTGGTGCCGTCCTGACGCACTGCCTCCAGTTCAAGTTCTGCATAGTAATTTCCTTCTTTTTCAAATCTGCCTGTTACACGGCCTCTCTGGAAGGAGATGTCGCCGAAATAGAGGGGCTTGCGGCATCTGCAGTCCAGGCTTCTCAGAAAGCCGAAGTCTCCCATCCAGTCGCTGACAGATTTTGCCAGAAGCGCCTGGCTGTGGATTCCGGACACAATGGCACGGGGAAGTCCCTGGGCTCTGGCGATGGTATCGCTGTAATGTCGGTCGATCGGATGGCGGTGAGCACCTGTAAGGGGGTCTGTGACACCCTGTCCTTTCCGGAAGCGGATCGCCGCCCATTTGGTCGCAAAGGCGTTGGCTGCGCCGATGGCCGCCATCAGGGCTTGACCGTCCGATTCATCATAAGGACCTACGATCTCTTCCGGCAGTTCCTGGCCGATCTCCACGTCCTCCCAGTATCTGGGCTCCGGCCCCCGGCGGAATCCGCCCGCAAGCTGCAGATCGAGATTTGCGTATACCCGCTCGAGTTCCGCTTCTGTATAGTGAGGCCGCCCTCCTTTCGGATCCTGTTCTGCAGCAGCCGTAGTTTCCGCAGAAAGTTCCCGGAATCCGCTGTGCACTTTCGCAGTACCATTATCGATCTTTCGGGATTCATTCTGCACTCCCGCGCTGTCCGCAGAAAGGTCCGGGAAAGTATTCTTAAGCGGCGGCGCGCATTTAATGATAGAGCGGGCTGTCAGCCGCGACACATGCTCTCCCCTCTGGTTTGTCAGGTCGATCTGATGCTCCCGCAGCAGCAGTCTTGCGGCAGGGGAAGCATCGGCAGATGCTCCGGCAGATGCGCTGCCTGACACTTCCGTGACGCCGAGAAAGGTCGTCTGTGCAGAGAAGGAATCCCCGGGGAAGATGGGCAGAAACCGCTCCCATTTGGTGCCGGCGTCATAAACGCTGATTCCACGCAGACGGGGCATTTTTCCGCCGATAAATGTCGAGCAGATGCAGCACTCAAGGAGAGGAGGCGCCTGCAAAGGCCCTGCGGCTCCCGGGACGGAGTGAGGGGAGTTTGCCGATGTGGTTCCGGGCCCTCCCCCCGGCCTGTATCGGGGATCGGAAAAAAGAGGATTTGAATCTCCCAAAGCGCGCGCAAACCGGCCGATGGTGTCAAGGGTCACGGTCTCATTGTAGATGCCGCCCCCGGAACGGTCTGTATCGTCCTGACAGAAAATTCTTCGGACCGGTACTTTTTTTCCGATATTTCTGTTTTCTTCTCTGACAAACGCATCGATCCGGGCGTTCCATTCTTCTATACTGATCATAAAAAAGCCTCATCCAGACGCAGCAATCCCCGGGAATGAGATTCCCGGACTTAACATTTCCGGCAGAAAATCCCGGGGTCAAAAATCCTCGGGATCAAAAATCCCCGGGGTTGTGACCTCCGGATTATTTTTCACCGGCGGTTATGAATCCGACTGATAATAGTATATGTTCCGTCTGCAAAAAATCACAGTGCCTGATTCAATCTTGCATGAATCGGACTGTAATCATATAATAAACATGAATTAATGTCCGTTCAGGATCGGACCGATCCCTGCACGGCAAAAACTCAAAGCCAAAAAGGAAGAAAAATGAAAATCATCACAAACACAGCTTCTTCACTCACCAGGGAAGAAGGCAGGAAGCTGGGTATTTCCATCATTCCCGTATCTGTTTCACTGGGAAACAGGTCTTTACGAGATTATATAGACATTAATTCCGACGACTACGTAAAGCTGCTTCACGGAGATGAAATGCCGGTCTCTTCCCAGCCCACGATCGGGGACATGATAGATGAACTGGAAAACCTTGAGGAAGAGGCGATCATGCTGACTGTGGCAGACGGTCTCTCCGGAGAGTTCAGTACAGCAATGGGCGTACGGAACAGTCTCCCGAACAGGGAAAATATCTATGTGATCAATTCCCGCACTCTGGCAGGTTCTATGCGCTACATGGCAGTCAAGGCAGCCAGACTCAGGGATCAGGGGGTCTCCGCGCAGGAGATCGTCTCCCAGATAAGGGCATGCGCACAGGCAAACATCTCTTATGTCATACCCGCCGATTTCAACTATCTTCGGAAAAGCGGCCGTATCTCCAATCTGACATCAAAGATCGGCAGTGCTCTTCATCTTCTGCCGGTGCTGACACAGACGGAGGACCACATGCGAATTTCCTTTATGACTGTTCGCAGGACCTGGAAATCTGCCGTCACCACAATTATCTCAAGTCTGAAGGACAAGGGAATTGATGATCAGTTCCTCCTCAGCATTGCTTACGCAGACAAAAAAGATCTTGCCGTGAAGGTCTGCAGGCAGATCCGGGAGAGCTTTCCGGGTGTAGAAAGCGAAATACTGCAGCTTGCCCCTTCTCTGATCACACACGGAGGTCCCGGCTGCATTGTTGTACAGGCTACACGTAAATAGCAGGAGGTAATAGATGAAACTTCTACTTGTTATTGTTCTGGGGTATTTCATCGGGTCGATCCCGTTTGCCCTGGTAATCGGCAAGGTTTTTTACCACACCGATGTGCGGCAGTACGGAAGCGGCAATCTGGGAGGCGGCAATACAGGGCGTGTACTGGGAAAAAAGGCCGGCCTGTCAACAATGGCAATGGATCTGCTGAAAGTAACCTTCGTCATATTGATTGCGAAGCTTCTCGGCGGAAACGACACTACAATGGCTCTCGGCGCTCTTGCAGCCGGAATCGGTCACTGTTTTCCGATCTATGCCGGATTCAGGGGCGGCAAGGCTGTTGCGGCCATGTACGGCTGGCTGTTCGGACTGTTTGCTGTTGCAGGGCGGAGCCCCGTATATTTCTTCCTGCCTCTGGTCGTCTTTCTCATTGTGATCCTCCTGAGCCGCATCATCTCTCTCTCGAGCATGATTTCCGCTGTCGTCATCACATTCTACATCTGCATAAGGCCGGAACCGATTGCGGTTAAGATCGTCCAGATCATCTTTGCTGTCCTGATCATTGTCAGGCACCGCTCAAACATTGTCAGAATCATCAATCACAATGAAAACACTGTTTCCTGGGTTCCGAGGATGAAAAAATAATACCGCTGTATGATTTTTTTCATCCGGCAAGTCTCAAAGCAGAATCGGGCAGAGACTGCCCCGCAGCCTTCTGCCCCCGACGGGTCCCCGGGCCCCTGTCCGCTGCAAGGCGGAAAAATCCATTACACAGGCAGTGTCATAAAAAAGATCCGTCACCTCACATAATATGAGGTCCGCGGATCTTTTTTTATTCTTCATCGCGCAAGACTCGCCGGCGAGTCTTAATATTCTTTTTTGACGTGGGTAAAACTGACTGCAGACTATGCCAGGCGGAAAACCTTACATGGACGGCAGATAGGCCGCGAGCACGGCAAGAAGCACGGCGGGCAGCATGTTGGCGACACGCACTTTCCTGCCCCAGACAAGATTGACGCCGACACAGAAGATCAGGATGGAGCCGACCAGCGAAAGGTTTGCGATGGCGGCAGGTGTCATCAGAGGGGCAATCAGTGTGGACAAAAGCGTGATACCGCCTTCGAAGACAAAGATCGGAATGGCGGAAAAGGCGCATCCCTTGCCCATAGAGGATGTCATGACCATAATGATGATAAAGTCGAGCACGGATTTCACCGCCAGGGTCGAGTAGTCTCCCATCACACCGTCCTGGATCGCGCCGACGATGGCCATGGCACCGATGCAGACGGTAAGAGAGCTGGTCACAAAAGCATCCACGAAACGGACGTCCTTTGCGTTGCCGGTCTTGATCTTGAGCCAGGCTCCGAAGCGCTCGAATCCATCCTCGATCCGCAGAAGTTCTCCGATGACAGTTCCGATGGAGAGGCAAAGAACGATAAACATGGAGCGTCCGCTGATGATGGAAGCTCCTTTACCGGCTTCGTCCATGGAAATCTGCAACATCCCCTCCATGGCTCCCGCGATTGCAATAAAGAGGACACTGATTCCGCATACTTTACAGATTGCGTCCTGCTGTTCCTCCTTAAAAAAGCGGCCTGTAAAGTGTCCGGCGACTCCGCCGGCAATCACTGCCGCTGTATTGATCAAAGTTCCTGTTCCGGGCATTTTTTCTTTTTCTCCGTTCGGATAATGCTTACAGCACTTGTATTAGACAATGACACAGTGCATTAGTATAGCACTTTCATCGACAGATTCCATTCTTTTCTCTGCTTTTTCTCCTTTTTTCCTTTTTTCTCTGTTTTTCTAAGTTTCAACTAGGGTTCATGTCGTATAACAATATCATGAACTGAAAAAACAAATAAAAAAACAAATTGTTAAAAGAAGCAGGACAGCTGCAAATACAGAAATTGCTTCCGGACTGCAGATAGAATCCCTGAAAGGAGTTTATTATGACAAATAAAAAGCTTATTACTGCTTCCGTCTGTGCCGTACTGTTAGGCGCAATGACCGCATTTCATGTGTATTGTGATACATCTGTCGCCTCCGCGGCAGAGCTTACATCCGCTTCAGAGACATATGTCTCTGCAGAAGCTGAAAGAGTTACAGAGACTTCCGATTCAGAGTCAGCCTCCACAGTCACCGACACGACTTCATCTGTTGCATCGGGCAGCAGCGCGATCGATACGACCGACCTTTTTTCCGACCGTGACCTGGAACAGACCGCGGATCTGGCCGGAGCGGAGAATCTCACTGTGAGCGACGGCGAGACTTACACCATCAATAAGGAAGGTGTCTATGTGATCACCGGCAGTGCCTCGGATGCACAGATCATCGTATCCGCGGGAGATGAAGACAAGGTCCAGCTGGTGCTCGACGGTGTCTCGATCACCAATGAGAGTTCCCCCTGTATTTATGTCAAGAATGCCGACAAGGTATTCGTCACAACGACAGATTCCGAAAATACACTGACCGTCTCCGGTGCCTTCACTGCGGACGGTGACACTAATACAGACGCCGTGATCTTCTCCAGAGATGATATTGTCGTCAACGGCACAGGAACGCTGAATATCGTCTCCTCTGAAAACGGCATCAGCAGCAAAGATGATCTTAAGGTCACCGGCGGTACGCTCCGGATCACCTGCACTGCGGACGCACTCGAAGCAAACGAATCCATCCTGATTGCAGACGGCACGATCAGCATCAAGTCCGACAAGGACGGTCTTCACGCTGAAAACGATGAAGACAATACGACAGGATACATCTATATTGCAGGCGGCACGATCAGCATCGAGGCGGGCGACGATGCGATCCACGCGACCACGATTGCCCAGGTGGACGGCGGCAGCATCGACCTTACCGCCGCAGAAGGCATCGAGGGAACTTATATCCAGCTCAATGACGGCGAGATTACCATCGCGGCATCTGATGACGGCATCAATGCAGGGAAAAAGTCCACAATCGCAATTCCCACTGTGGAACTCAACGGCGGCACAGTCACGATCACAATGGGCTCCGGTGATACCGACGCAGTTGATTCCAACGGGAATCTCATTCTGAACGGCGGTACTCTCGATATCACAGCCCAGAGTCCTTTTGACTACGACGGAAACTGCCAGAACAATGGCACGACGCTCATTGTCAACGGTTCCGAGACTGACTCCGTCTCCAACCAGATGATGGGAGGCGGCGGTATGGGAGGCGGCATGCATGGTCCCATGGGCGGCCGCGGAAACCGCGGAAGCTACTGATCACTGCGGAGCACAAAATCTGCGGGACAGTCGTAAACCATACCACAGTCATAAACCATACCAAAATCATAAGCCATACCATAGAATTCCAAACAAAAGCTCCTGGCTGCAGCTATAAAAACAGCTGCCGGAAAAGTCATTTACTATTCCGGCAGCTGTTTTTTTATTTCAGGTATTAACAGGTCTTTTTTATTCTAATTTATTTAATCTAAGCATTTCTATGCCTGCAGCCATGGTCCCGCGCCGGCATGCATGTATGAATAAACTGCACATTTCTATGCCTGCGGCCATGATCCCGCGCCTGCGGGTATGAATGAATAAACTGCACTTTGCTTGGCTGCAGCCGCATCATTTCGGCCATCATTCTTCGGATGGCTCTTCAATCTTAGTAACGATCTCCACGTCTGCATTAAGAGGCTTCAGTTCTACACCTTCTGCCGGGTTGGAAGTATTCCCGTACTGCTCCCGGAATTCCTCGTCCGTCAGTGTCTCGCCGTCCGGGCTGGTGTGATCCATATTCCCGTTCGCAG
>ODAI011811452.1_pt1 | contig 18649 bp, 18 predicted proteins | sample 1539321 | NCBI WGS metagenome assembly ODAI01 (sample SAMN02144231, study PRJEB22623) | gut metagenome | biome: sheep rumen | host: Ovis aries | place: New Zealand
GCATTGAATCACGTAAATTCTAACCGAAAAAAAAGTGGTGAATCAAGTAAAAATCTAACCCAAAATAGAAGCCTCAGCGGAGGCAAAAATGGGGTTAGACATGAAGACAAAACAGAAACTGACGGATGAAACTGCAAAACGGTATTGCCTTGCAACGAAGAAAGAAAAAGCGAAGATTCTCGATGAGTTTTGTGCGATGCTCGGCTACAACCGAAAATATGCAACGTATGTCCTGAACAGCAGGGCTTACATAAAGACAACGAATTTCAACAACGTTCCAAAGAAATCCGTTCATATCAGGAAGAGGCCTGAGAGAAAAAAGCGAGTGTTCAGGAAAGTTTACGGCGAAGACGTCAGGAGGGAAGTCGTCCGGCTCTGGGATATCTCAATGAATCTCTGTGCCAAGCGGCTCGTGACGTTCATCCGCGACAACATCGGGTATTTTTCGCGGAAATTTTCGTACCCTGATGAACTCAAGAGCAAGCTGTCCTCGATTTCCTCTAGCACCATCGGCAGAATGCTCAAAAGTGAAATAAGAAAACGTGCAATCCGCGGAATCTCCACGACGCGCCCCGCGAAGAACCTGAGCCAGCTCATTCCCGTACGGACATTCTTCGACTGGGACGAGCGGAAGCCCGGCTTCTTCGAGATTGACACCGTGGCGAACTGTGGAACAAGCACCGCAGGCGAGTATATCTCCACGCTCACGCTGACGGACGTACACTCCGGCTGGACGGAGAACCGCGCGCTCCTGAACAAGGCCCAGCGGTGGGTAAAGGAGGCCGTGGACGACGTGAAGAAGAGTCTTCCATTCCAGATGAAAGGGCTGGACAGCGACAACGGTACGGAATTCAAGAACCAGCCGCTTTTGGGTTGGTGCACGGACAATCACGTGGCGTTCACGAGAAGTCGCCCTTACAAGAAGAACGACAACTGCTTCGTCGAGCAGAAGAATGACAGCGTAGTCCGCAGAATCGTGGGTTATTACCGCTTTGAAGGCGAAGAAACGAGGAAGGTCATGGCGGAACTTTATAGGGTTTACAACAAACTCGTGAATTATTTTTTCCCCTCGATGAAGATAATCTCTAAGGAGCGTATAGACGCGAAAGTTTTTAAGAAGTATGATAGAGCAAAGACACCGTACACAAGACTTATGGAATGCCCTGAGCTTGATGAAAGGACAAAACGCGAACTTGCCCGCAAAAAAAGCGAGCTTGACCTGGAAACCCTGCTTTCAGAAACCCAGCGGCTCCAGTCAAAACTCATTGCTATGGCGGTGCCATACAGCAGTTAATTTCGGTTAGATTTTTACATGAGTAACGGCCAATATTTGGGTTAGATTTTTACGTGAGTAAATACGCCGATTGCGGGAACCGAATATTCCCCCGACCTGATTTTGGACAGAAGCTGGTCTTTGGGCATGGGATGTCCGAAAAGATAGCCCTGCTGACACTGGCATCCAATCTCGCGCAGGAAATCCGAAGCCTCCTGAGTCTCAACTCCTTCCGAAAGAGTCTGCATCCCCACGGAAGAGGCCATTTCCACTATGCATTTCAAAATGACGCGTGCCTTTTGGTTTTCCGAAAAATTGCGGAGGAAATTCATATCTATCTTCATCGTGTCGAATTCGTACTCTTTCAGCGCATTGAGTCCCGAATATCCTGAACCGAAGTCGTCCAGCCAGAGCGCATATCCCTGACTGCGGAATCTGCTCAAAGTGGACTGAAGCCTCACGTCGTTGTCAGAAAGCGCGCTCTCCGTTATCTCCAGATGAAGGGATTTCATGTCCACACCGTATTTTCTGCGGCAGCCGTCCACCTCCGCGACCAGATCGTCGGTAAGCTCGAAATCAAGACGGCTGAAATTCAAAGACACCGGAAGCACAATACCTCCCGCCTCCCTGACCTCAGCTATATCTCGGCACACCTGTTCCATGATGTGCATATCCAAGCGGTGAATGAGCCTGTACTCCTCCAGAATCGGAATGAACAAACCGGGGGAAAGAATGCCGTAGTTGGGAGCTTTCCATCTTGCAAGGGCCTCGAGTCCGCAGAGCTTTCCATCGGAAGACCTTATAACCGGCTGATAATACGGAACTATGTATCCTTCGCTGATTGCCTCGTCTATGTGATTTATGATGTACTGACTCTGGTTTATCTGCGTGTGCATCGCCTCGTCGTAAAGGCAGTAGTCTCTGTCTGATTTCTTCTTTATGCTGTTGCAGGCGTATCTTGCATTGTCCACAGCGATTATCGGTTTGATGTTTCTGTCGAGGGTCTTGTAGGCTCCTACCTTGAGCCCCATGCGCACCTCGCTGTCTTTTGAGCGCACCTCCCTTCTTATTTTGTCAAGCCTTCCCTGCAGATCCCTGTCCTCCGCAAAAATCACGAAATGGTCATCGGAAAAACGGCTCACAACATCGTCCGGGAAAAGGCCTGCCACGAGATCCGCAAGACTCTTCAGGAATTCGTTTCCCTTTTCGAATCCGTACTTGCCGTTGTAGCTTTTGAAATGCTCCACATCAAGGAAAAGAAAAATCTTCTTCTCCAGATCCGCTTTCTTCACAAGCTCCTCGACCCTGGTTCTGAAGCAGTGCATATTGAACACTCCCGTAAGATCGTCTGTCATGGAAAGAAGAGTCAGGCGGTTGTTTGCCTCCTCAAGCGTCATCTCCCTTTCAGCCTCGAGAATCTTCTGCTGGTAGATGCTGAAACAGGCCATGAGAAGGGAAATCCAGAAAGTGAAAAGATTCACCTGGGTTGCATAAGACGCCGGAAGGACACTGTCGCAGAGGAAATAAAAAACCGTGCAGGAAACCGTGAGAATCAGGAAGGATATGACAGGCCGCCAGGCTATGAGACAGAGAATGAACACCTCCATCGTGACGAAAGCCAGAACCTGCTCACCCTTGGCATAGTCAAGATATGAAATGTAGATTCCGAATGCAAGGCACCCAATGGAAAACACGACCCTTATGGCCTTTCCGACAATCCACCTGGGATGCCTTCCCTTCAGATAGCGTATGCAGTAGACAAGCATGCAGACACCCAGAAAGAGAAGAACAACATAAGCCGAAAGATGCTGAACAATCCAGAGGAACGTGCGCCGGCGGGTTTCCGTGGCGACTTCGACAAAAAGGCTCGCAATCATCCAGAGCTCAAGCAGTATCATCACCACGGAAAGATAAATGCCAGACCTGGCATTCGATGTGTCAAAGTAATTACGAACGAACGGACTATGTTTATCGAATCCAAACCACTTTCTAATTTCTTTCATAAAACCCGGCCTTCATCTTATTTTAACACATCTTTTTGAATTCCGAAAGTCTGAGTCTGAAAAAAATCTGTTTTTTCGGAAATACCGGTCAGGCCTTCACATTGAGTTTTTCAGGGAGGATTTCCACAAGGACTTTTCCTGTCTCCCCGCAGTATTCGCCGTCACAGTGCAGGGTCTGGGGATTCCCGCACTCAATCTCCATAGTCCTGCAGTTTTTCAAAGTGAACCCCTTGAGTTTTTTGTGTCTGCCAAGAACGAGAACGGGAAGATCCATAAACGCCTTGATTTTTTTTATGCCCGCCGCTATGCATACGGAAAGCCGGCCGTCGTCGGGAAGGGCATCGGGACACATGGGGACCCCGCCTCCTTCAGCCGCACAATTCATGGCCGCCACAAAAATAAGATCCTGGTAAAGCTCCTCTTTTCCGTCGAAACTGATTTTAAATTGCTCCGTCTTCATGGAAAAAAGAGTCTGCACCGTATAGATTATATAGATGAATTTTCCCAGTCCCACTTTGTTCAGAAAATCCTTGAGCCTGGAAGAAAGCGCCTTTCTGCAGACAACGGCATCCATTCCCATTCCGCTGCTGATTGCGAACAGCCGTTTTTTTCCACCGTCGAAAGTGACTCTTCCAATGTCAATCTTCCGTCCCGGACTCTTCAGCATGAAATCGACCGCCTTCGCCGTATTCTTTGGTATCCCGAGTCCGCGTGCAAAATCGTTTCCCGACCCTGTGGGGATTATGCCGAGCGAGACTTTTTCAAATGAGCCGATTCCGTTCAGAACCTCGTTTATGGTTCCATCGCCCCCGACCACGGCAAGATCAATCTCACCGTCAAGCGAAGTGACGTTTCCGGCAAGTTCAGCCGCCGTAATTTCGGGAGTGGTCATAAGAGCCTTGTATTCCAGACCGCGGGACTCCATCACCTTCCTGACCTTAAGCCATGTCTTCCGGGCCTTTCCGCTTCCGCCGCTCTCGTTCACGATAAAATACAACATACCTGATTATACATCAAAAACGGATCGAAAACAATGAATTTTCCCGTCTACACTCCCAGATGCCTTACCGAAAGATACACAGGAAGACCGTCCTTGTACGAGATGACCGGCTCCCCCTGAATAAGAGGGCGTGCATAGCGGATGAAATCCTCCGTCACATCGTTTCCGGCCTCGTTTATCCATGAATCAGGCACCTTCCTTTCCTTGTTCGCAACCTCATCCACATCGACAAGACCGTATTCCACTCCGTACTCACCATTCCCGTCTTCCTTTCTTGCGATGCACGACATAACGCGGGATTTTCCCTCAAGGGCAGCCTCGGCCGCAACCTCCCCAAGCCTGTACGACTCGTTGAGATCGGTGAGGGACGAAAGATGGGCCGCACACCTCTGAAGCACATTAAGTTCCACGGCACGCACCTTGCATCCAACTTTTTTGTGAATCAGCTTTGCAAGATAATTTCCCGCGCCGCTCAACTGCACATGTCCAAACTGGTCCTTTACGGCTCCCGCAGTGCTCACGTATGTTCCGTCCTGATAATGTATGCCCTCTGACACCGCTATGATTATGTGGTCGCGATCCTTCATCTTCTCGCGCAGGTCATTCAGAAACTGAGTGTCGGAGAAATTCCTTTCCGGAAGATAGATGAGGTGAGGTGCATCCGAAAACTCGGTACGGGCCAGCGCAGAGGCAGCCGTGAGCCAACCCGCATTTCTTCCCATAATCTCCACCACAAGAACGCTCTTCGTGTGGTAAATGGAAGTGTCATACGCCATCTCGAGCAGTGAGGTCGCAATGTATCTTGCGGCGGAACCATAGCCGGGGGTATGATCGGTCACAGGCAGGGCGTTGTCTATCGTCTTCGGTATCCCCACAAAACGGATGGGAGATTCAATCGATGCCCCGTACATTCCAAGCTTTTTCACGGTGTCCATCGAATCGTTTCCGCCTATGTAGAAAAAGCAGCGGATGCCGTATTCATTCAGAATGTTGAAAATGCAGGTGTAATCATCAATACGCTCGTACTCGGGGATAAGCTGGTTTATCGCGGTTTCCGGGGGCTCAAGCTTGTAACGGCAGGATCCCAGATACATTGCAGGTGAGATTTTCAGAGTTTCAAGGCTTTCGGGTGATTTTCCAAGAAGACTGTCCAGGTCGCGTATGTCGCGGGAAAGCACTCCCTGTATTCCATTGACGGCGCCGTATATCGTACCGACTTTTCCGCTCTTCCTCAGCGCCCCGATTACTCCGGCAAGGGAAGCGTTTATTGCAGATGTCGGACCGCCAGACTGTGCTATAAGGCAGTTTCCCGGAATCTCTTCCATCTTTTTTCATCCTCCGCTCTTTTTCCTAAACCATACCACAGAAAACTTAAACACAGCTTAATTAAAAATTCAGCATTTTTTTTCTGATTTCTGCAACTTTTTTCAGATAAAAATGTCGAATTGTAATTATGAAGACGATTTATTATTCCGACGAGATTAACGAAGATTTTGCCAACACCGGCATAAAAACGATTCCTCTCACTCCGAAATTCAAGTATTTCCACAAGAGCATTTTATGGAAAATCGGAGAATTCATCATCTTCAGGGGACTAGCACAGCCGCTTGTCTCTCTTTACACGAAAATCTGGTTCCATCAGACCTTTGCAAACAAGGAAGTCATCGAGCCTTTCCGCCACAAGGGACTTTATCTCTACGGAAACCACACGAGCGTCACCGCCGATTCATTCATTCCGGTCTATCTGCACTATGCGAAAAAGAATTATGCCATAGCCGGCCCGGATTCAATGTCGATTCCGTGCATCAGGTGGCTGGTGGAAATGGTGGGTGTGATTCCCCTGCCCTCGACAATGAGGCAGACAAAGGATTTTCAGGCGTCCGTGCACGACAAGATAAAAAGAAACAAATCCGTCTCCATTTTTCCCGAGGCGCACGTATGGCCGTATTACACAAAGATACGCAATTTTCCCGAGAATTCGTTCCGTTTTCCCGCACAGGACGGAGCACCGGTTTTTGCACTCACGGAATGTTACCAGAAGAGGCGGTTCGGAAAAAGACCCCGGATTGTGACATACATAGACGGCCCCTTCTACCGCGATGAGAACCTGAGCCTGAAGCAGAACATGAAAAAGCTGAGGGACGAATGTTACGCCGCCATGGTGGACCGCACATCGAAATACTCGACATGCGAGTACATCCACTATGAAAAGAGGACCACTCCGAAGGATTGACCCTCCTTCAGTCACGGCAGACGATTCATACTTCAAGCCCCGTCATTTTCCCTTTTCCCTGGCTTCGGATTTCTTTCCGTTTGAATAATGAAGGATAAAAAGCAGGGACGCCATCATCGCCACACCTATAACCAGTGAGACAACCGCATTCTTCGTAAAGCCAGCCACGAGATACGTGATGAAAGACACGCCGGCGCAGGTGAGCGCATAGGGAAGCTGGGTTGACACATGGGCAAGATGATTGCATCTGGCACCCGCAGAAGACATTATCGTGGTGTCGGAAATGGGAGAACAGTGGTCACCGCACACAGCCCCTGCCATGCAGGCGGACACGCAGATAAGCGCAAGCGGATTTCCGTCTCCAAGAGGGAACACCTTCAGGGTTATGGGAATAAGGATGCCGAAAGTACCCCAGCTGGTTCCGGTTGCAAAAGCAAGAAGACAGGCAATCACGAAAATGACGGCGGGGAGGAAGCCGAGAAGCGAACCGGCCACATTTCCCACGATGCCTTCCACGTATTCCCCTGCACCAAGAGAATCCGTCATTCCCTTAAGAGTCCATGCAAGAGCCAGAATCGTAATGGCGGGAACCATGGCACGGAATCCCTCCACAATGCATGCCATGCAGTCCTTGAACGGAAGCACCCTGCGCACAAGATAAAACACAATCGTAACAGCAAGGGCACCGAAAGAACCAAGCACAAGACCGACGGAAGCATCGCTGTTTGCAAAGGCCTCCTGGAAAGACACTCCGCTGAAAAATCCTCCTGAATAAATCATACCGACGACACAGCCTGCTATCAGGACGACTATCGGGAGCACCAGGTCGATTACCTTTCCATTTCCATCCGCTTTGCTTTCATCGGCATATTCCTTTGAAGGCACCGTGAAAAGATCCCCCTTCCGTGCATTCTCCTCGTGAAGAGCCATCGGTCCGAAATCCACCTTGAACCAGGTCAGGCAGAGCATCATCACGATTGTAAGAATCGCATAGTAGTTGTAGGGAATCGCCTGTATGAAAAGCTGAAGTCCGTTGGTCCCCTCAGGAGCAAATCCCGCCACCGCAGCGGCCCAGGATGAAATCGGCGCGATAATGCAGATGGGTGCGGCAGTGGAATCTATAAGATACGCAAGCTTCGCACGGGAGATTTTGGCCCGGTCGGTCACAGGACGCATCACGCTTCCGACTGTGAGACAGTTGAAATAATCATCGATGAAGATAAGGCATCCCAAAAGGATTGTGGCAAGCTGGGCGCCGATTCTTGTCTTCACGTGCGACGAGGCCCATTTTCCGAAAGCGGCTGATCCACCGGCCTTGTTCATGAGACTGACCACAATCCCAAGGAACACAAGGAAAACCAGAATGCCGACGTTGTAGGGATCCGACATCTGGGCAATCAGTCCGTCCTTGAAGATGTGGTTCAACGTCCCCTCGAAATTCCCCTGGGCGAAAAACAGTCCTCCTACAACGATGCCTATAAAAAGCGAACTGTACGCCTCCTTTGTAATCAGCGCCAGCACAATGGCAATAAGAGCGGGCACCAGTGCCCAGAAAGTTGCGTGCATTTTTTCCTCCTCATAAAAAAAGCCCCCGGAACCAACCGGAGGCAGTTCAATCCGTATCCGACGGAATCAGACACGCTTAAAGATGAGTGACGTGTTCACACCGCCGAAAGCGAAGTTGTTTGACATCACGTAATCCGTCTTGATTTCCCTTCCTGAACCAACGATATAATCAAGCGGGGCACAGTGGGGATCAACGTTTTCCAGGTTCACGTTGGGATGGAACCATCCTTCGTTCATCATGTTGATTGTGAGCCATGCTTCGATGCATCCGCAGGCACCCAGTGTATGTCCGATGTAGCTTTTTGTGGAGCTGATCGGGATTGCACGGTTGAAGACCTTGTAAGTCGCGTTCGACTCGGCAGTGTCTCCGGTGGGGGTGGAAGTTCCATGTGCGTTCACATAGCCAATCTGGTCCTTCGATACACCTGCATCCTGAAGTGCAAGCTCAAGCGCAACGGCCATCGTGTCGGGATTCGGAGTGGTGATGTGGTTTCCGTCGGCATTTGTTCCGTAACCGACAACCTCTGCGTAGATGCGGGCTCCGCGCTTAACGGCATGCTCCATGTCTTCAAGAAGCATTGTTCCGGCACCTTCTCCGATGACAAGTCCGTCACGGTCGCGGTCAAACGGTTTCGGCTCAAGTCCAGGAGTCTCGTTGAGGCAGGCAGTCGCCCCGAGCGTGTCGAAAATCGCGGCATCGGGCGGACTAAGCTCCTCGGCACCGCCGGCAAGCATCATATCCTGCTGTCCGTTTGCGATGGCTTCGTAAGCATAACCGATTGCCTGGCTTCCTGATGTACAGGCCGTATTCGTCGTAATCATGCGTCCGCGGATCTGATAGAACACGCTGAGGTTTGAAAGACAGGTCTGTGGCATTGCCTTGATGTATGTCTGTGAATTGATTTTTGATGTGTCATTGGTCTCAAGCATGGAAAACAACTCGACGATGGACTCCATTGACCCCATGCAGGAACCGTATGCGATACCCGTGCGGCCGTTCTTGAGTTCGTCCACAACATCACCGTCCTCTTTCTTGAGTCCGGCCATTTCAAGGGCACGCTCCGAGGCCACGAGTGAAAGAAGTCCCACACGTCCCATTCCACGGATCTTCTTGCGGGGAAGACTTGGCAGGGGTTTCTCATAAGGACATGCAAGACGGGTGTTCATCAGTTCGAAGCGCTCCCATTCCTTCATGTACCGTATGCAGTTCTTTCCGCTCTGCAGCTGTTTGAATGCCTCGTCCCAGGTGTCACCCAGACCACTAAGCATTCCGCACCCTGTCACCACGACACGGCGTTTTCCGTTCGGTTTTGTAAATTCCATGCTCATAACATACCACCATTCACTGAAATAACTTGTCTTGTAATATAACCGGCATCCTCGGACAGAAGGAATACGGCAAGGGCCGCAATCTCCTCTGGTTTTCCGGCTCTCTTCATCGGAATCGTCTGAAGGATGAGATCCATCGGGGCATCCTTTATCATATCTGTCTCAATGGCTCCAGGTGCAATCGCATTCACTGTGATTCCCCTGCTTGCAAGCTCAACTGCAAGAGCCTTTGTCACACCGATAAGTCCTGCCTTGGAAGCGGAATAGTTTGTCTGTCCGCGGTTTCCCATGATTCCGCTCACTGAAGAGATGGCTATGATTCTTCCCTTCTTTTTTCTTGCCATGGGCATTGTAAGCGGCTGAACGACATTATAGAATCCGTCGAGATTGGTATGAACAACAAAATCCCAGTCTTCCCCCGAAAGCCCCGCAAATGTGTTGTCCCGGGTCACACCGGCATTGCTCACGACACCCCACAACGCTCCGTATTTTTCCGTCAAGGAATCAAGTTTCGCCTTGCAGTCATCACGGTTGGTGACATCGAACTGAAGAAGCTCTCCCTTTCCGCCTGCAGCATTGATCTGCGCCAGAGTCTCCTCGGCCTTTTCCTTTCCATGATTGTAATGTGCTATAACATAATATCCGGCTTTGGCTGCCTGAACCGCAATTGCACGGCCTATTCCACCGCTTGCTCCGGTCACCAAAACCCTTTTCTGATCGTCTGACATGCAAATCCCCCTGTATTTTTTTTGTTTATCGGGAGTCTCTAAAAATCCGTTTTTTTAGAGATGCCCTATTGTTGATGATTCTGTCCATCCGCAAAGAAAGCGGAGATATCATTCATTTCCATAACAGTTATTGTGGCCGAAACCGCCGGCTCCTCATCCTTTTTATCAGCAAAAAGCCTGCAGTTGTAGCGGGTCACATCGTCCATATGATAATCTTCCTTTATCTTCATGGTTATTGTCGAATTGACCTTCAGCACTCCGACGTTTGACTTCAGGTTCACAACGCTCAAAATCACCCCCGGACGGGCCTGATCCATTGTTCCGTTGATTGTACGCTCGATTGATCCGAAAGTGGAAATTCCCTGCGCCATAATCTCGAAGCCTGACCAGTTGGGAATGCCCCCCAAGGACTCTTCGTAGAAAATGCAGTCCTTCGTGATGTCATACTCTGTTGTGACCGAGCGCTCCTTGATGTCGTATTGAATCACACGGCTCAGAAGAAACATCTTGCCTTTATGCGGAACCAAATCTATCAGCCTATCAGTCGGTATGAACTGCGGAACGAATTCCGGTCCTTTCTTGTTAGCCACGGCGGGCCTCCTTTCCTATGACCAGCGACACGTTTGATCCTCCAAACGCATAGGAGTTGGTCATGCAATATTTCATATCACCCGTTCCCATCACATTTTCCGGGCCCGTTATCTTCAATTCCGGCAGAGACTCATCCCTTTGTCCGTCCCATACCTGCATGGGAAGACTCCATTCACGTCCTTCATTACGGCGGAGGGTCTCCACGCAAATGGCCGCCTCAAGAGCCCCAGCGGCTCCCAGCGTATGTCCGGTGACTGATTTAGTCGAACTGCACCAGGGAATGTCCCCGCCGAACACTTCCGCCATAGCCTTTGACTCCATGGCATCATTAAGCTTTGTGCCGGTTCCATGCAGATTCACATAGTCTATGTCTGACGGCCGAAGACCGCTGTCTGCAAGGGCCGCTTTCATCGCATCGGCGGCACCACGCCCGTCGGCACCGGGAGCAGTCATATGCGAGGCATCCGCACTCTCACCGCATCCGGCAAGGAAAACCGGTGCACCCTTTCCGTCGTAATCCCTGGACAGAACAAAAAAAGCGGCTCCGTCTCCCAGAGTGATTCCATTCCGGTTTCTGCTGAACGGATTGGTCGGCTCCGGAGACACTGCCTCAAGGGAATCAAAGCCCAGAAGCACGGTATCCGAAGCAATGTCCACACCGCCCACGATACAGGCATCCGCAATATCAGCCTCAATAAGCTCGGCGGCCTTTATTATTGCAACCGCACTCGATGAACAAGCCGTGGCAACCGTAAACGCAGGTCCCTCAAGTCCGAAACGCTCCTTCACATAGGAGGCAACATAATCGGCACCCTGCATCTCCAGTGCGTAACCGCTGGGAAAAATCCCCCTGCTGAAAAAAGCCCTGTGCCCCGCAACGGAAAATTCACTGCCGTTGTCACAGGACCCCACGCTTACAGCCACACGCTTTTTTCCGTATCTTGCGACAGCCCGGTTCACCGCATCCTCAAGCACATTCAACGCAGCCTCCTCGATGCGGACAACCTTCATATCATAACGCGCTCTGCTGGGAACCAAACTGCTCTCTTCAATACGGGCGGCCTGAATCTCCTTTCCGGTGCATGTAACAACCTTTCTCATTCCGCTTCTGTTTCCAGTGCGGACAGATTTCCACAAGTCGTCACACGTCATTCCGGCGCTGCAGGCGATTCCCGGCTCCGAAAAATAAAGTCTAGACTTCATCGTAATGCTTTTATTGTAAAATGAATACGGTATTTTGTCAAATGGCACGATTTACTGCGCTTCTGCCGTGAAAATACCGTTTGAATAAGACTTTCCGTCATCAGCACCTGAAAGATCAAACTCCACGGAATTCTTGGCGGGGTCTCTTGAAAGCTTCAACCTGAGTTTTGTCTCGGGAAGAACCGGTGCGGAGAACTTCATGCGTCTCACGCCGGCCACCCATCTCGTCGTATTCAGGTATTTGCGTGAGAAACGCGTCACAATCTCAAACTGACCCACGGCGGGCAGAATCTTGAACTGGGGAAAATGTCCGTGAAAAAAATCACTGGTCACCGGAATCACGAATTCCAGCTCCACATTGGTCTCATCACGGGAGACCACCACTTCGTTCTCAATTCCATGGTTGTTCTCAGTCATACTACACTTCCTCGCTTGAAGGAACGTCAAAAAGCGCCTTGACGTCATCCTTGTGAATTTTTCCCTGCACATCCGACGGCAGGCTGTCTACAAAACGCCATCTTTTCGGAATGACGACATTTTCCAAATACTGCATCAGGAAATCGTGGAAATACCTGTTCATCTCAAGCTTCCTGGATTCCTTGAATTTCTTTTTCCCCGCATCGTTCAGCACCACCGCAGCCGCAAGATACTGCCTGCGCCCCTCAATGGCAATCACTTTCACGGTCTGCACAAGTCCGCTCTGAACAAGACGGTTCTCGACCTCCGTGAGGCTGATTCTTTTTTCCTCTATTTTCACAATGGAGTCAGCCCGCCCCTTCAGCAGGAAACGACCGTCGTCAAGGATGTCAACCAGATCGGCGGTGGCAAATCCGTCAGGATTCTTTATGTACGGGGATACAATGACAAGACATCCGTCCTCTCCCTTCCATATCTTTGCGTTGTCGAAAGGAATCCACTCAAGGCCGTTCTTTGACTGTCTCCACGCAATGCCGCTTGTTTCAGTGGAACCGTAAACCTCAAGAGGCCATGCACCGAATACGGAATTCGTCTTTGCGGCCACCTCAGGAAGCAGAAGGCCTCCGCTCGTGAAAATGAAACAGTCCTTCATGGGAAGGCATGTCTCGGCATCAACAGTGCGCTTCAGGAACGCGGGAGTCGTAATAATCATATAGGGGCCGTCGGAAAGCCTGCGGAATTCCTCGGTATAGACAATCCTCTTTCTTCTGAACGGAACACCCAGCGTAAAGGGAAGGGAAACAGCAAACAAAAATCCGTAGATGTGATGCTGGCTCACAGTTGCGACAAGTCTTCTCGAAGTGAATTCCATCCCCCACTTTGAGATGATGAATGCATTGTCCAGCTCGAATTCCGTCATTCTCTGCGGAACAGCCTTGGGTTTTCCCGTGCTTCCTGATGTGTACATGAGAATTCTTGTGTCGTCGGCGGAAATCGCAGGAGCATTTCTGAAATCCCTTTCATCGGGAACCGGGCTTTTTTCTATTATATCCGGGATGAATGATGAATCCGGGACGGCCTGATCGGTCAGAACAACCGAATTCTCCCCCCTTATCTCGGAAAGAAATTCAGGGGCGGTGCTCTGCGTAAGGCTCACTTCTTTGCCGCACTGGAGAAGAGCAACAAACGTGACAAGAAAATACCAGTAATCCTCACAGTGAAGCACCCATCCGTCGGCACCGGCAGATTTTATGAACGACCTCATCCTCGCCGAATCAACAAGAAAATCCTTCCATGTCTTGTACACACCGTCGGACCACTTTCCTTCATAACAAAGAATCGTGTCGTCGCTTCGGGAATCTGCTTTAAAATGTGAAATTGAATAAACTTCCGTCATCCTCTTTACCTGAGCCGTTAACGTGGCCGGAACCTGACTTTGAGAAAATGAATATCAAACCGGAAGACAGCCATCCGCCGCATAATAGAATCAACGGATGATGCCATAAACTGTACCCGGCAGCATTTGCAAAAGAATTCCCCAAACCTGACGGGTACGATTCTTTTTATTTTGAAACCATCGGATACACTGTGTCAACAACATCCTGAAGTGTCTTCACAGCCTTGAATGCATCGGGGCTTACCTTTCCGGGGATGAATTCCTTCATCTTTCCAATCATGTCGATGAAATCAATGGAATCAAGATCCAAATCGTCACCCATAGTAGCAGCGGGAGTAATCTTTGCCTCATCAACCTCGAATTCTGTAACCAGGATTGACTTCAGCTTGTCAAAAATCTCTTCTTTAGTCATTTTTCTTGTCCTTTGCCTTTTCAGCAGTGATGTATTCGGCCAAAGCATTCACAGATGCGAAATTCTCAGTATTGTCAGAAGAAAATTCCACACCAAATTCCTTCTTCAGAGCCAGCCCCAGTTCCAAGGCATCGATTGAATCCAATCCCAGCCCTTCACCGAAGAGCGGTGCGGAATCCACAATGTCCTCTGGAGTCACATCTTCAAGCTCCAAAGCTGAAATAATGACTTCTTTTACTCGCTGTTTTACTGCTTCCATCTGATACTGCCTTAGTCCTAAACTTTTCAAAGTATAATATAGTTGAAGGAAAATTGCAATGGTAATATCAAAAATACCTGCACAAATCATCGCTGTTTAAGACAGGATTAACATTTTATGCCTCTTCGACCCAGAAATTGTGGAAATTGTACCACTGCAAGGGAAAACGCACACTGTATTCCTCAAGAACACGGACAAATTCCCGGCATAAAGCCTCGGTTCGCTCCATTCTTTCCTTTCTGGAACAATCGAAATCCACCCGGGACTTTTCCACATACATTGTGTATGCCGGAGAAAACATAAACGGCCTGCGTCTGAGGGGAAAGAAAAAATACGTGGGCACATTCAGCAGAGCCGCCAAATAAAACGCTCCGAACGGAAACAATGCGTTCTTTCCAAGAAAAGGGCACAGGATGTTTCTCTCAGGCGTTGATGCGGATGTCCTGTCGCCTGCTATGACGACCAGACCGCCGGAAGAAATTCTTTCCTGAAGAAGATTGACCGTTCCAAGTCCTATTTCCGAAGCGGAAATCATATTCACATTGTACAGGGGATTCAGCTCCTCCAGGGTACGGTTGAACTGAGCAGTCACATTTGTATCTATTATCACGGTAACCGGAACACTCCTGTCCACACCGGTCCTCCCGTATGCGGCAAGACACCTCATGAGTTCCATATTCCCCAGATGCGAACCGATCAGAAACGCTCCTTCCCCGCGTTCAAGGCGTTCCTGCAACTCCAAACCGGCCCCGCCCTTGTAGTCAATGCCGCCCTTATCCGCGTCTCCCATCCATCCGGAGATTTTCTCAACCAGCGAAAGCGAAAAAGACAACAGCTGCACAAACGATGCAAAATACACGCCTTTCCGACTGCCGGTGAAATCCCTCATCTGCCTCTGGAACCTTACGGCTTCGTTGCGTGCCCTGGGCGAAAAAATCCAATAGAAGATGCTCACGAGGATGGTCACAATCCCCATTACCCAGAAAGGGAGAATGCGTATCAACCATGTGAGAAATTTTATGGGACGGGAAGAATGCACGACTTCTTTTTCTTCATTCCATCTGAGTTTATCTTCAGTGCTTTGAGATGATTCCGTCAATTTTTTTCTCCGAGTCTGCGTATGATCAGAACAGGAATACGAAGAATCATGCCTATGAAAAGCCTTGCGAATGTGGATGAAATACCGAGATTGTCGCGCACCATACGGAAATTCGAAACCCCGTCTGCAGGGTAGGTCACACGCACGCCCATGTTCACCAGCGGCACTCGGTCCCACAAAAGATGCACCAGTATATCCACATCGTATCCCATGCGTCTGTGTATCCAGGCATGCTTCCTCAAAACCTTAAGGTAACTGTCAACCGGATAAATCCTGAAGCCGCACAAAACATCCTTTATGTCTTTGTTCCAGGTGACCAGACGCGCCCATCTGTTGGAGAATTCTCTGCCGTTCCTGCGCATTTCCGGCACGGTCTCGTCGTAAACAGGATAACCGCATATCACTGCAAGAGGATTTTTCTCCGCTTCCTTCAGAAAGTCTCCGCAGGCCCCCGCATCATGCTGACCGTCCGCATCAAGCTGAAATGCATGTGTCCATCCCAGTTCCCCGGCACGGACAAGGCCCCTGTTCATGGCAGCACCCTTTCCGCGGTTTTTTTCCAAAGTGACAAGCTCCACCTCGGGATGGGAGGAAACCACCATATCTATGAAATGCCTGTTTCGGGCATCGTTTCCATCGTCAACAACTATCACGGGAAGAGAATATATCCTCAGACTGTCCACCACAGCCTCAAGAGTGGAGCCATGATTATACACCGGAATTATGAATCCTGCCTTCACTGTCCACCCTCCTTTTTTTACGGCAATCCGCAGAACCTCCCACCACAGTACCACAGAAAACCGAAAAAATCAACAACCCGCTTCCCGCCTGATTTCAATGCAATAGACATCCTGACAAGTCTGTGATAATATTGGAAGCGCAATGAACAAGATTTTCGCATCCAGGCCCTGCTGCTGGGCTCCGGGACTCGAAACGCCCTCCGACTGGCAGGAATGGCTGTCCGGGAACAAAGGCATAGAAAACACAGAAGACGCCCCCTCACTTTCCTTCACCTCCCCCCTTTTCAGAAGAAGGCTGGGGCAGCTCTGCAGGATGACTGTACAGGTGGTGCACGACATTCTCGAGCAGACAGGATGCGGAGACATAAAACAGGTGTTCATCTCAAAACGGGGAGACATAAAACGGGAATTCACGGTAAACAAAACACTGATTGAAGACAACACAGTCCTTCCCGCCGCATTCTCCCTTTCAGTGTTCAATGCCCCGATTGCGCTCGCAAGCATCGCCTGCAATTTGAAAAGCGGATATTCTGCAATCTTCCCCTCGAACGGCATCTTCTCAAGCGCAGTCCTCGCGGCGGCGGCCCCCGTGCTAAGCGGACATGAAGACAAAATCATCCTTGTGTACGGAGACGAGGCTGTTCCCGTGGAATACGGAAAACTCTCCCCTGAAGACGAATTTCCGATGGCCTTTGCAACAGTGCTTTCCGCAAAAGAGGATTCCGTCTGCACCATTCCCACAGCCCCGGACACTCTCCAGGACTGCACTGCAGAATCATTTCTCAGGCACATCCTGAAGTAAACCTAATTGCAGTTATGTGGATGTCCGCACTGGGACGCTTAAGGTAAAACTATGAAAGAAGTTCTAATAAATCACATGTATTCTGGAGATTATCTCGAAAGAGGAAACATCGGACATGAAGTAATTAATTTATTTAAAAGTGATAATGAAAATCATTATATCTATGCAATGTCTGCAGGCGATTATGATACAAAAAGACATCTCAATACAATAAAAAAAGTAATTCTTGTAAGGAATGTAGATCAATATAAAGCAGAAATTTTAGGAATAGCAGATGTTGAAGAAGAAATCTTTGCATCTGAAGTGGCTAATCCAAATACATATATAATGCTTCCGTCTGTAAAAGATTTAGTAGAAAATGATTTTATGAATCCAAATAATCCAGATGGTTCTCCCAAAGATGCAAAAATCATACAAAGAATAAAAATCTATAAAAACGTACATGAAGCACAGAAAAAATATATTGATACTCATTTAGTAACGTATGGTGATGTAAGCTTATATGAGTTATTTGAAAATAATAACACGGCTAAATCAGGACATTCTATTTACCTCACTTTTAAAGCTGCAAATTTTAGGCGGCCTAAGGAACTGCTCTATTTATGTGATAACAGATATGATAATAAAGCTAACGATCCTCATTACTTTATATTGAAAAACAAAACAACAATGTGTGGAACATGTGTTGCAGCTTATGAGAGCTTAGATGATTCAGAAATTCAAAGACTTATACAATCACCTTATTGGGAAGAAAAGGATAATTCCCCTAAAGTTGACATTAAAAATATAAGTATAAAATCTACCTCTTTGTTAAACATAATCAAGAAAAATAATGACGAAATTACATATTCAAATTGGATTGCTTATTATCTAAAAAATGATAAGGAGTTATTGAAAAGGTTTATTACTCATTTTACTAAAAACAAAAAGATAAAAGAAACCAGCTTTGAGGATGTAGAAGTTATCAGAGAGTCAAAGAATAACATCGATATTTATTATGAGGATTCTAAAAGTATTTTTGTATTTGAAAATAAAATAAAGTCGTCTATAAATGGAACTAAGAAAAAAGACGGAAAAACAGAAGAAGAAAACGATTTTTCACAATTAGAGAAGTATTATACTTTTGCAGAAAAAGAAGCTGAAAAAGCAACACCAAAAAAGCAAACGGGTTATTATCTTTTACTTCCAAATTATGCCTATAAAGATACATCAAGGTTGAACAAATACTCTAAATTTGACAAATATGAGATAATAAGATATAGCCAGCTTTTAGAATTTTTTAAAGAAAATAGTTGTAATTTGCCTTATTATTCGGATTTTTTGAAAGCACTTGAATATCACGCATCTGAATATCTTAATGATTTGTATTCAGAAATGTTGGAAAGATTACAGTCTGTAATATCTTTAAGGAAATAAAGTGTATTAGAGGAATCTATGGAAAAATCTTTTCGGCTTAGAATAGAAAGAGGTTCATCTTCAAAAACAAATTGGTTCTATGATACAATTTTTACAATCCATGAAAATGAAAAAAGAATCGATTTATCAGATGGTGATTGTGACTCACATGGCGGAGACGTTGAAGAATGGGATTTCGTAGA
>ODAI010661635.1_pt1 | contig 18645 bp, 14 predicted proteins | sample 1539321 | NCBI WGS metagenome assembly ODAI01 (sample SAMN02144231, study PRJEB22623) | gut metagenome | biome: sheep rumen | host: Ovis aries | place: New Zealand
GATCAGCATCGGGTTTATGGGAGATATTCCCTATGATCTGGATGAGGCGGCCTTCCTGGACGGATGCGGCGTCTGGGGTATTTTTAACCGGGTCATTCTTCCGCTGATGATGCCCGCAATCGCGACCGTCGGTATTTATACCTTCCTGCAGTGCTGGAATGAGCTTCTGTTCGCGACGATCTTTGTCAGTTCAGGCAAGTATCGAACGCTTCCGGTCGGTGTGCAGCAACTCTTCGGTCAGTACACGACCCGCTGGGGTCCGATCGGAGCCGCGCTTTCCATCGCAACCATTCCGACCATGATTGTCTATATTCTGCTGAGCAAGCGGATTCAGGACAGCTTCATTGCCGGCGCGGTCAAGGGATAATCAAACAGAAAAAAACAAAATGAGGTTTTCGGCTTCCGGGCCGGGAGCCTCATTTTTTGTTGCTCTGAAATAAAGTCAAAGAAGGAAAAACAAAAAGAAGAAAAACGCAAAAAAAAGAAGAAAAAGCGCAAAAAAAACAAAACCCGTAAACTCCCGGAAAGGGCTCAAAGGAAGGAAATGCAAGGCTTTCCGACCCTTCAGTGCCCCGGCAGCGAGGAGAAAAAGAACAGATATTCCTTTGTCCCGCAGTTGACAAAGACAAACCAGATGTGATAAATTAGGGGCATCAAAAAAATGCTTCTCATTTCTTTATTTGAGGAGCATTTTAATTGAATAAACTGTAAAGGGGCTGGAACCGGTGAAAGAGTTTTTGCGTAATACCTGGCAGCACAGAGCGTTAGTCGTTCTGGCTCTGCCTGTTTTCCTGATCATGCTGTTCATCAACTATATCCCCATGAGCGGCCTGATCCTTGCCTTCGAGAACTTCGACTACACGAAGGGCATCTTCGGCAGCCCGCTGATCGGGCTGGACAACTTCAAGTTCCTGCTTCAGTCGAAGGACGTGTTCCAGCGCATGCTGACGAACACCCTGATGTACTACGTGATCTTCACGGCGCTGGGGCAGTTCCTGAACGTGGTGCTGGCCATCGCCATCGACCAGTTCGCCCACAAGCGCTTCGGCAAGTACATGCAGACCGTGATGATCATGCCGGTCTTCGTCTCCTACGCCGCGGTTCAGTTCATCGTCATGGCTTACCTGAACTCCGGCACCGGCATCATCAACAACCTGCTGGGCGGGAGCATCCCCTTCTACCGCAAGCCGGAGTACTGGCCCACGATCCTGACCATCGTCAAGATGTGGAACGGCGTCGGATACGGCTCCGTGCTGTACATGTCCGTGCTGGCCGGTATCGACACCTCCCTGTATGAGGCCGCCCGGATTGACGGCGCCAACAAGTGGCACGAGATCCGGCACATCACCATTCCTTCGCTGATCCCCATGATCACGGTCATGCTGCTGCTCTCCGTGGGCGGTATCATGCACTCCGACACCGGTCTGTTCTATCAGGTTACCCGGCACACCTCCGCGCTGCTGAGCACCACGGAAGTTATCGACTCCTATGTGCTGAACGCCATCTCCAAGAACTCCAACTTCGGATTCACCGCGGCGGCTACCTTCTTCCAGTCTGTTGTGGGTCTTCTGCTGATGCTGTTCGCCAACTTCGTGGTCAACAAGATCAGTCCTGAAAACGCGTTGTTCTGAGGAGGCGAGAAAAATGACGACATTAGCTCACGATATTCATCATAAGCAGAAATTCCGCTGGGGACAGCTGGTCCTGGGCATCTGCCTGTTCCTGTTTACCATGTTCTGCCTGCTGCCCATCCTGCTGGTGATCATCTCCGCCTTCACCGCTGAAACGGAAATCAACTCCACCGGCTTCACCTACTTCCCGAAGCAGTGGTCCATGGACGGCATGAACGCCGTGCTCCGCTACGGCGCCCAGCTCCGCCAGTCCTACCTGATCACCATTTCCGTCACCGTGCTGGGCACCTTCCTGGGCCTGCTGGTGATGAGCATGTTCGCCTACTCCATCAGCCGGAGGGATTTCAAGCTGAAGGCTTTCCTCTCCGTTTACCTGCTGATCCCGATGCTCTTCTCCGGCGGACAGCTTTCCGCCTACATCTTCTTCAGCAAGTACTACGGACTGAAGGATACCCTGGCGGTGCTGATCCTGCCCCTGTGCGTATCCACCATGAACGTCATCATCCTGAGGACCTACATCCACAGCTCCATTCCCGATGAGCTGATGGAGGCCGCGAAGATCGACGGCGCCGGGGAGTACCGGACCTTCTTCCAGATCACGCTCCCCCTGATGAAGCCGTCTCTGGCCGCCGTGGGATTCATGATGGCCACCGCCTACTGGAACGACTGGCAGAACGCCTTCCTGTTCATCGACAGGGCAGATCTGAAGCCCCTGCAGCTACTGCTGATCAACATTCAGAAGTCAATCGAAACTCTGCTGAACAATAAAAACATTCCCTCGTCCGCGCTGCAGGCCATGGGCAACGCTGTGCCTCAATACTCCGCCACCATGGCGACAGTTATCGTGGTCGTCGGGCCCGTGATTATCGCATATCCGTTCTTCCAGAAGTACTTTATCAAGGGCTTGACTGTGGGTTCCGTGAAAGGATAAGGGAACGAAGTCGGATGAATGGGATCGGAGCCGCTTTATCAGGAATGATCTGATCTCATTACTTACCTGGGTTTCAGGCGGTTTTGTACCAGCAAACCCGCTTAGAAATAAAAAAATACAGGAGGAATTTACCTATGAAGAAACTCGTTTCTCTGGTTCTGGCACTGTGCCTGGCGTTGTCTCTGTTCACCTTCGCGGGAGCAGAAAGCGTCACAACGGTTCGGCTATATCGTCACAGCTACATGACTTCCCTGGACGAAGGCGCCATCCAGAAGGTTGAAGACGCCATCAACGCCCGACTGGCTGAGCTGGGAAGCAAAGTTGCAATCGATATCCATGAGTTCATGGACAGCGAGTATGCCCAGAAGGGCAACAACGCTCTGCTGGGTCAGGAAGTTGATCTGCTGTGGACTGCCAACTGGTATGGCACCATTGGAACCAACGATCTGTACGCATCCAACGGTGCGAAGGATCTGTCCGCGCTGCTGCCCGGCACCACCCTGTGGGAGTCCATGCCTGAATGGTATTGGGAAGCTGCCCGCTATGACGGCAAAGACATGTTCGTGCCTGTGTACAAGGAAGGCGCCGAGGGCTACATGATCAAAATCCTGGAGTCCAACGCGGAGAAAGCCGGCATCGATGTGGCCGCCATGGTCGCGGACATCGAAAGCCAGGATGGCATCTATGCCCGTCTGAAAGCGTTGGAGCCCTACATGGACAAGGCACTGGAAGCCGGCGTAAAGTATCCTTTCATCTTCGCTGGCACTCCCATGTTCTACCGCTTCTATCTGGACAAGTTTGATTTCGTTGACCAGCAGCTGTTCAGCATCATCGGCGTTGACCAGGAGACCAACGAAGTGGTGAACCCCATTCAGACCGAAGAATACAAGAACTTCTGCCTGTTGATGGCTGAGTGGGGCGAGAAGGGTTACTTCAACGTGGATGATGAAATCGGCGGTGTTGTTTCTTCTGCCACAAACCAGACTCAGGATTGGATGCTGAACTGGTGGACCAACGTTCCGAACAACGAAGAATCTGAAGGCCGCGATGGCAACCAAGCTGAAAGCTTCGCCAAGGTTACCGAAAACTGGGGCCGCTCTACCACGACCTTGGGTTCCTGCTATGCCATCCCTGCATATGTATCTGACGATGTGGCCGCTGCAGCGATCGAGTTTTTGGGCTATCTGTTCACCGACAAGACCGTCGCAGACCTGTACACCTATGGTATCGAAGGCGAAGACTACATCCTAGAAGATGGCAAAGTCAACTTCAATGCAGATGGCATCACTAAACTGTATCATCATGACGCTTGGTGCTCCACTTCTGTGAAGCCCCTGACCCTGACCGTGGACGAACCCGACAACAAGGTCGCCATGTATGATGAATTCAACAACGCTGCCAAAGGCACGGTTGCTTCCGGCTTCCGTCCCAACAAGACCCCTGTTGAAGCTGCATGGTCTGCCTGCGCTGCTGTGTTCGACGAGTATGGCAAGTCTCTGGAACTAGGCGTTTATGGTTCCGCTGATGTTGAAGCCAAGATTGCTGAATTCCAGGCCGCTCTGGATGCTGCCGGCTATCAGGACCTCCTGGCCGAGTACCAGAACCAGTACAACACCTGGAAGGCTGCTCAGTAATCTGACATCGTCCAGTTATCTACACACCCGGCTTATGCCGGGTGTGTTTTTTGTATCCTGCCACCAATTCCGGACAATAAAAAACCCCGACAAAAAAACTTGTCGGGGGCATCCCAGTCTGATATTCACTTGGCCCAGAAGTGAATGTATTATCAGTATAGCATGAACAGTTGTGGAACGCAAGCGATAATTGAAGATTCCGCTTCTTTTTTCCCGATATACACAACTTTTATTCCGGAAATTCTGGATCCTGTCCATACGCAAACGGTCATCACCGGAACCTGATATACATCTGCCTGGCAGATGTCGTCATTTCCTTCGCCCGCGTTATCCGAATACAGGAATCCCCGGACTCCAGTGCTTCGCACCGGTTCCGGGGATTCCTATTTGCATTGCTCTTTTTTCCATCGTCTATTCTGCAGCAGGATACACAGTCAGTGTTATCGTAACATTGGCGGTATACTCAAGGTGATTGGCATAGATTTCTGTAGCATCTGAACGCTTGTCCATCGCATAGGAATTGACTACGCCGCCAAAAGATGAGAACGTTTCCTGCATGCTGACCAGCTCACCCGGGTTGCACCTGCAGGCTTCGGCTGCAATGGTCGCTCTCCGGTAACCTTCCGCTATGGCTGCTCTGAGCGCTTCATCCTTTGCTGTCTGCTCCTGGGTTGTCATGAATGTAATCCCATTGCACTGATTGGCACCGGATGCAAGACCGGTATCAATGACGCCTCCGATCCGGCTTACATCCTCAACGGTAATCACCAGCATATTACTGACTGTATAGCCTGTCACAGCCGGTACAGCAGATGAATAATCGTAGATACTGTTTACAGCATAGTTCTGGGTAACGATTTTCTCCTGTTCAATCCCGCTCTCCAGCAGCGCCCGGATCAGGGTATTCATTCTTTCTGCATTTTCCCGGGATGCCTCGCCCGCTGTTTCTGCCCGTGTTTCCACGCCCAGATAAATCTGTGCCCGGTCTGCAGGTACCTTAACCGTTGCCGTTCCGTTCACTGTCACCGTGGCGGGATCTCCTGCCATACACGTGCCGGTATTCCAAAGAAACAAGACGGCCAGGATTACAATCCACAGCTTTTTCAATTCAGCTCCGCCTTTCCGTGAACAGTCTCTCAGCAGCATGCCTCATTACACTGTTCAAACACAAGAATCGCTTTGGCGCTGGGCATTACAGACATACTGACCAGTCTGAACCCCTTTTCCGCCATTTCATTACATTTATCTTCTACCAGATGCGCCATATCCTTGGCTTTCGGTGAATAATCAATCACTTCTGTACTGTAAACCTTGCCTTCTTTTCTGCTCACAACGGTTGCAGGTTCCTGGGCACCCTCTTCCGGCACCGCGACAGGTGTCTGCGCTTCCACATCCAGGCGCGTCAGCACACCTCCCGCCAGGGCATACTCGGCCCCGGTCTTCATGTCCTGAAGAATCTGAATGCTTGTCGTACCGATTGTCTGTTCAGAAAGCAGGGTCAGTCGATCCATGGAATTCATATTTGCTCCTCCACTTTATTCTATTCTTTTTATGCTTCTGCACCATTTCGTTTTTTCCTGCTGTTCCTTTGCTTTTCCCTTGCTCAACCCACATGAAACTGTTAAAATTCTTCACGACTGTAATTTTTGAAAGGAGTCACATTATGCAGGCACCTTTTTCGCCATATCTGGACTCAATCAGTGAAGGGATTCATACACTGGTTGATTTACTGCTCCAGGAGTTTGATGATGTGAGCATCCTGTGTACGGATTCCCAGGGGTTCAGCATCCGAATATCCCGTCAGATCAATTCCATCACAAGGAAAACCATGACCACAGAGCGTGGAATTGTGGCCCGTGTCTGGAAGGATGGCCTTTACAGTGAAGTTGCGTTCAATGAGTTTGATCCGGACGCACCGGAAATCACCGCCAGACGTATCACAGATGTACTTCATGAGCAGTTCGGTCTGATCAGGAGCCTGCCACTGGAGATCTATGAAACAGGGCGGCTTCCGGATGAACCCCGGACTTTACGCATAGAAATGGAAACCGAACGGCTTCCGGAGCATGAAGATCTGCAGGCCCTGGTCGATCAGATGACAGATATCGTCCGGAACGGACTGACCATGGATGAGCACCTGGTCGACTGCATGCTCAGTGCTCAGTCCACGCATGTCTGCAAGATGTTCATCAGTCCGAACCGCGACCTGCGTCAGAGCTATGTTTATTCTGAAGGCAATGCTTCCTGTGTCGGTGCACTGGACGGGCGTATGGAGGCAAGCTATGACGGTGTATCCGGACGCAAAGGTCCCGAAATCTTCTCTGTATTACCGGAAAAGATGGTTCATGCACTGCACACGGTGCAGGAACTGCTGACCTCTGACCGGATTGAGCCCGGTGAATATGATGTCATCACATCCCCCGAAGTCACAGGCCTGATTGCTCACGAAGCTTTCGGGCACGGTGTGGAAATGGACATGTTTGTCAAAGGTCGTGCACTCGGTGCTGAGTATCTCGGCAAGCGTGTCGGTTCAGACCTGGTCAGCATGCATGAAGGAGCACTCTGTGCAGAAGATGTCACCTCGTATGCCTTTGATGATGAAGGCATCATGGCCGGAGATGTCACAGAAATTGATCATGGTATTCTGCGAACCGGTATCTGTGACGCCCTCAGTGCGCTGCGGCTAGGTGTACAGCCTACCGGCAATGGCAAGCGGGAGAACTTTGAGCATAAAGTCTATACCCGCATGACAAACACAATTTTTGACAGCGGGACATCAACCTTTGAGGAAATGCTCGCCTCCATAAAGCATGGATATTATCTGTGTGGTATGCATTCCGGAATGGAGGATCCCAAACACTGGGGAATCCAGTGCATTGTTGAGCGTGGGTATGAAATCCAGGACGGACAGCTTACCGGCAAAGTTGTATCCCCGGTGGTTCTGACCGGGTATGTACCTGACCTGCTCTCTTCCATATCCATGGTCAGCCAGGACCGTGAGGTATTCGGAACCGGCGGTTGTGGAAAAGGACACAAGGAATGGGTAAAGGTCGCAGACGGCGGTCCATACCTGAAGGCGAAAGCGAGGTTAGGATAATGCTTGATATGATCATATCCCTGCTCAGACAGTCCGGAGCAGATGCCTGGGAGATTCAGGATACGGCCACAGAGGGCTGGGAGTTTTACCTCATCCGTCATCGGCTGGATCAGAACCGGGCACGGCTGGTACGCCATACACAGGTCAAGGTTTATAAATGCTCTGAGGACGGTACCTTACTCGGTTCAGCCAGTGGTGAGATTCCGCAGACGGTAACCGCTGAGGAAGCAAAAAAGATCATTACAGAACTTATGCAGGCCGCTGCGCTGGTTCGGAATCCATTTTATACACTCAACCCGCCACCGGCATCGCCATCTGCCATAAAGGCACCTGAAATCGGGCCTGCGCAGATCGCACGTAAAATTCTGAATGTACTCAGTTCTCTTCCCGAAACTGCACAGGCAGATCTGAATTCCTCAGAAGTGTTTGTCAATATGGAGACCCATCGTCTGATCACCAGTACCGGTATCGATGTCATCACGGTTCACCCGAGTTCCATGGTTGAAGTTGTTGTTAATGCACGTCAGAACGACCATGAAATCGAGCTGTACCGTCTCTATCATTTTGGCGAATGCAATCATGCCATGCTGACAGAAGACCTGACACGTGCATTGCAGTTTGGTCCCGACCGGCTGATTGCAAAGCCCACACCTGCACTCAGGCAATCAGACGTAGTCTTTTCCACAGCCGATGCCTGTGAGATCTATGACTATTTTATCAGCCGCATGAACGCCTCCATGATCAAGCGTGGATACAGCGACTGGAAACTGGATACACCTGTGGTACCGGAGCCTGAAAAAGACAGGGTCACACTCTGGGCACGGGCAGAACTTCCATACTCCAGCAAAGGCGGTCCGCTCGATCCGGAAGGCGCCATTGCACAGGATATGCCTTTGATTCAGGATGGTATTGCTCGCCATTATTATGGCTCCAGACAATTCCGTGAGTATCTTGGCATGCCGGACGGATACCTTGCCGAAAATTTCGAAGTTTCCGGCGGTCAGGCTTCAGATGAAGAAATCCGGAGCGGGAGCTTTCTCGAAATTGTGGAGTTTTCAGATTTCCAGGTCAATCCTCTCTCAGGTGATATCGCAGGCGAAATCCGTCTGGCATACTGGCATCATGACGGCAGGGTTGAACCTGTAAGCGGTGGTTCCGTGTCCGGAAATATGAAAACACTCGCAAGGACCCTGTCCATGTCCCGTCGTCAGACAACCTATGATTCACTGAAAATTCCTGCACTGACCCGGCTGTGTGGCGTAACCATAACCGGTGCAGTATCTTAAAATATCAGAAGGAGTACGTCATACATGGACCGTAGCAGCTGGGATTCTGTTTTTACTTCTCGTTTTTCCCATCATGAAGCCGAACTGAAATGGCTATACTGTGAACTATATCACGGGGATTTCCAGGCATACGAATACTTTGTATCCATGCTCAACAGGATGTATATGTCAAGGCCGGAAGCATTGAAGCAGATCGATGCACAGCGCTCTCAGAACCCTGAATGGTATAAAGGACACAGCCTCACCGGCATGCTTATGTATGTCCGTTCCTTTGCAGAAACACTGCAGGGAGTCCGGGAGCATCTGCCTTACCTGAAAGACTGCGGCATCCGGTACCTGCACCTGATGCCGCTGCTGGAAAGCCCTGCCGGTCGAAGTGATGGCGGGTACGCAGTCTCCGACTTCACCCGGATTCAGCCTGAGCTTGGTACCATGGCCGACTTCGAAGCACTTACGCAGGCATGCCATGATGAAGGCATTGCTGTCTGCCTGGATTTCGTCATGAACCATACCAGCGAAAGCCATGCATGGGCTGTCGCTGCACGCAATGGTGACCGTTTCTGTCAGGACCGGTATTTCTTTTATGATTCCTGGGACATCCCGAACGAATTTGAAAAAACGGTTCCGCAGGTTTTTCCTCAGACAGCTCCGGGAAACTTTACCTGGTGTTCCCAGGCACAGAAGGTGGTTATGACCACATTCTATCCCTATCAGTGGGATCTGAACTATGCAAACCCGGTCGTAATGAACGACATGACAGAACTCATGCTTGGCCTGTGTAACCATGGCGTCGATATCATCCGGTTGGATGCTGTCCCCTACATCTGGAAACAGCTGTATACATCCTGCCGGAACCTTCCACAGGTGCATACCCTGGTCAGGATCCTGCGCATGGTTTGTGAAATTGTCTGTCCCGGAACCCTTCTGCTGGGCGAAGTCGTCATGGAACCATCCAAGGTCGTCCCCTATTTCGGCACCGTGGAAAAGCCCGAATGTCATCTGTTATACAATGTCACAACCATGGCAACCATCTGGCACACCGTTGCAACACAGGACGTCTCCCTGATGGTACACCAGCTCGAACAGGTTTTCGCCCTGCCAAGGGAATACTGTTTTCTCAATTATCTGCGGTGCCATGATGATATCGGCTGGGGCCTCGACTACCAGTTCCTGTCCAGGTTCGGTATTGAAGAACGTGCACACAAGCATTTCCTGAATCAGTGCCTGACAGGAAAACTGGAAGGCAGCCTTGCACGCGGTGAACTCTATAATGATGATCCCCGGCTGGGCGACGCCCGACTTTGCGGCACCACTGCATCCCTTTGTGGGATCACGGGCAGCAGGGAAAAGCATGACCCTGAAGCTCTGGCTCAGGCTGAATGCCTCGATCTGATGCTCCACGCATTCATGTTCACCCTGTCCGGAATCCCCGTCCTCTATTCCGGTGACGAGATTGGAATGGAAAACGATCTTTCCTATCATAATGATCCCTATAAGGCAGATGACAGTCGATATCTGCATCGCGGAAAAATGGACTGGAACAAGGCAGAACTACGTCAGGACCTGTCCACGACCGAGGGCAGACTGTTCACGGGGATCCGGCACATGGAAACGATTCGTGAGCAATGTGCAGTCTTTGATGCGCATGCCTATATCACGCTTCTGGACACACACAGCCCGCATGTACTGGGTATACGTCGTGAAACCCGTGATGAGCGCCTGCTGGCACTGTTCAATTTTTCAACTGAAGCTCAGTCTGTCGTCCTGCCCGGTGAAGTGGAGTATCTGGACCTGATCGACGGCGTACTGCGCAAAGCCAGTCGCATTCACCTTCCGGCACATGCCTTTGTCTGGTTGTGGAGAAACCGTCAGAACAAAGGCCTGACACCCGTATCTGAGCCTTCCGAAACAGTATGCGCCGAATGATCATGGGGTCAGCAAGCAATAGAATCAGGCATTAAAAAAGCGGAAACATCATTCCGCTTTTTTGGTTTCCCTCATCCCCCGTAATTCCAGAGCTGCACGCGTGGCCTGCCTGCTTCCACTTCCAGGAATGCAATCCTGCCGTCCTGTACAGACCCGGGATTAATCTTCAGAACACGTCCCATATCCATGGCCGGCATATGTGTATGCCCATAAAGTGCTATGCTGCAGGCATAACCACTGGCTTCCTCATCCAGGTATTCCAGGGTCGTTTTCACCATCTGATGATGCCCATGCGTCATATAGATCTGCGTGCCACCAAAAGGCTGGATCAGGAATCCGGGCACATCACCCGTAAAATCACAGTTTCCCCGGACCTGCCAGAGCTGTGCCTCGGGATCAAGGCTGTGCATATACGTTTCCAAAGCACGGAAATCGCCTGCGCCATCCCCCAGATGAATATATGCGTCCACTTTCCCGGTACGCATTCTGGCCTGCCCCAGAATCCATCGCAGACCTGCCATATCACCATGAGAATCACTCATGACCAGTGCTTTCATTCCCCGCGTGCCTCCAGAATTCTGCGCATGGCCGCACATGCACGTGCCCGATGGCTGACCGCATTCTTTTCATCCGCTGTCAGCTCGGCAAACGTTTTCTGCAAAGGCTCATACAGGAACAGCGGGTCATAACCAAAACCACCCGTACCACGACGCTCATACAGCAGTGTTCCGGGACACACGCCTTCTGCAATCAGCGTCTCTTCACCCGGGAACTTCACAGCTATTGCCGAATGAAACGCAGCCGCTCGATTCGTCTCGTTCTCCATGTTCTTCAGCAGCAGGTCATTATTGGCCTCATCGTTCCCATGTTCACCACAATAGCGCGCTGAATACACACCAGGTGCTCCGCCCAGTGCATCCACCATCAGTCCACTGTCGTCCGCAATCACAGGAAAACCTGTAGCAGCACTGACTGTTTCCGCCTTGATGGCTGCATTCCCTGCGAACGTATCCGCATTTTCATCAATCTCATCAGAATATCCGGCATCCTGCATGGGGATCACCTCATAGCGATCACCAAAAATGGTCTGCAGTTCAGCAATCTTATGTGCATTCCCACTGGCTGCAACCATGACCGGTCTGTTCACAATTCTTGCAGCGCTCTCGCCCAACGCCTCGCGCTGGACTTTCATCAGGTGAGTAATCCCCTTTTGCGCATACCCGGTCAGCGTCTGGAGCTCCTGCTGAGAAAAAGCACGGCCTTCTCCTGTACCCTGAAGTTCAATATAGGCACCTTCTTCATTCATGATGACATTCATGTCGACCATGGCCTTGCTGTCTTCCTGATAACAGAGGTCCAGGCAGGGGATTCCTTCAACAATCCCACAGCTTATCGCTGCCACCTGATGCCGGATCGGCGATACACGCAGCTTCCCGCTTTTCATCAGTTTGTCCACAGCCAGGGTCAGTGCCACCATCGCTCCGGTTATAGATGCCGTCCGGGTTCCGCCATCCGCCTCCAGAACATCACAGTCCAGTGTGATTGTCCGCGGTCCCAGAAGACGCATGTCCACTGCCTGGCGGATGGATCGGCCGATCAGGCGCTGGATCTCAACACTGCGCCCATCCTTGGTAACTCCATCCCTGCGTTTTCTCTGTCCTGTAGAAGCCGGGAGCATGGCATATTCTGCAGTCACCCATCCAAGTCCTGATGCTTTGCGCCAGGAAGGCAGGTTTTCTTCCACTGAGGCTGTGCAGATCACTCTGGTGTTTCCTGTTTCAATCAAACAACTGCCGTCAGCTGTCCGCATAAAGTTTGTCTCAATCTTTACTTTTCTGGGTTCATCATAATTCCGACCGTCTGCTCTTGGCATGCTTTCTCCTCCATACAGTTTCCTGCAACACTAATACAGTTTCCGCATGCATTATACAGATTCTGATCATATCCGTCTATGCTCTTAGCTATGTATTCCATGCCATTTCTGTTTCTTTTGGTTGCGTATTCATTACATCATGATATAATGAATGCGTCCACTTTGACTGGATATGAAAGGGTCTTTTCCTGTGAAAGAAAAAATCTACTCGCTGTTAAGAGATTCTCTGAATCTTCCCAATGTACTCACACTTTTTCGGCTCTTCCTGGTTCCCGTCTTTGCCATGGCGTACCTAGATGGTCATACCATTCGTGCACTGGTCTTTTTCTGTGTCGCCAGTCTTACCGATATGCTGGACGGGTATCTGGCAAGAAAAAATCATCAGATTACATCATTCGGTAAACTGATGGATCCGCTGGCGGACAAGCTTCTTGTCCTTACTGCGTTATTGCTGCATACCATCACAGGTGCTTTTCCATGGCCTGCAGTCTGCATTGTGTTTATCAAGGAAATCCTGATGATTATCGGAGCACTGCTTCTGCTGAACCGTGATGTGGTCATACCATCCAATATTATCGGGAAAACCGCGACCTGCCTTTTTGTAGCTGCTTTGATTACCGGATTCTTTCATACACAGCTGGCAGATGCACACTTTCCTGCCGACATTGTACTTCTGTGGGCTTCTGTGGCTATGACGATTGCTGCCTTTTTTTCCTATGCCAGAAGCACATGGTCCCAGCTCTTTCCCGGAAAACAGAAACACTGATCTGAGAGTAAAGCAAAAGCCCGCTTTCGCGGGCTTTTGCTTTATCTGAGTGTAATACCATAAATATGCGATGTACCCTTACCCTGCGTTCCGATGACCAGTGTATCCTTATAAACCGCAGGAGATGCATTCACTGTACCTTCCAGCTGAAGCATGGAAACCTGCTCACCTGTCAGTCCATCCATCAGATACAGTTTGCCGTCCGATGTTGCCTGAATCAGGTAACCTTTCCCTGTGTCTGTATAAACCGCGACCGGTGAAGAATACGTATACACGTCCTGAGTTTTCAGCCATGCCACTTCTCCCGTGGTCTTATCCAGCGCAATCAGAACCGATTCTGCAGCAGTCCCACGTACATCCTTGGCTGAGCAGATCGTAAAGTATACAAGGCCATCCAGTCCTTTGCGCCCGATCACCGGTGACGCCTTGGCACCGCCGATGATATTATGCTTTTTGGTTGCCTTGCTTACAGGTATATCGTATTGCCAGTCCAGCTTACCTGTCATGGCATTGTACCGCCGGATGGAACAGTCTCCCTTGCTGCGCTGCTGCAGTGTATTGGCTGTATAGAGCCAGAGATTGCCTGCAGCATCCAGGTCCAGGGCAATCGCTGCCTCCACGCTGTCATCTGTATCTACAGCCCATACCGTTGTCATGCTGGTAGTATCCACGCAGCGCAGGATGCCTGCCATATCAGCATAGAAGACATACTTCTGATATGCAGCCAGGCTTGATTCCACTGCCACCAGCTTATCAGCCTGCTTGGAAACTTTTGTGCGCAGTGCTACCTGTTGCGAGTCCGTAGACAGTGTGCTCTGCGTCCGGTTTACGGTCGTATTCAGTTTCGTCACATACAGCATCCCGTTTGTGCCGGCGCTGATCATGGAGTCTGAATGATAATCAAACAGTGATGATGTCTCAAATGAACCAACCCCATAGTAAGGACGGCCCAGTCTGCCATCCAGGCCATCGATCATGAAGGCCTGTTTCTGTGTCAGGAGATTATACACACGGAGTCCGATATCCCCTGTCCTTCCGGACATTTTTCTGGCATACTGGCCAACAGACATCAGCGGATACCCCAGTGCATGCACACTCGGTGTACCACGCATGGGATACCCCAGCTGGATCACATCACGAGTGGCTTCGCCGGTTTCCAGGTCCAGGAAATAGATCTTTCCATCCTCACCGGCAACGATCACTTCCCGAAGCGCCTTGGTATTCTTTTTGGCTTCGTTCAGATTGCTCATTTCCCGGATTTCCTTGCTCCATTTGATAATCAGCGGCTGTCCGGTCCAGCCGATCCCGTAGAATGTGCTGCTTGCGCCTTTAGCGCTGCCAGCGTCGGTCTGCCAAAGAATATCCATGCCTGTCAGATCGCTGCTCACCGTGCCTTCAGCCGCATTCTGACGGAAGGATGACCCTCGGAAGGTCATAACGCCATAAGGCTGTAAGGCATAATGGTCCGCATCCGGCATGTCAATCAGGTCCGCGATCGGTCTGTCATAGGTATTCACAGCACTGTTGCCATTATAGATCGTTGCTGTTTTGATCAACGATGGGTCTGCACTTTCATCTGCGACCGCCTGAAGGCGTGGTGCCTCTGTTGGTGCCAGGGTTTCTTCAGCCGGGACCTCCGTCGGTTGCGGCGCCTCAGTTGCTTCCGGCAGTACTGTTGTCACTGCAGGCGTGATCACAGCAGCAGTTTCAGTCGCTTCCGCTGTTTCCGACGTATCCTGTTCTTCAAGGAATGCGTCCCCGTCAGCTGCATCCGTTGTATCCCCGCTGTCATCCCACGGGCCTTCTTCCCACGGATCCGTCTGTTCAGCGCCGATCGGAACCGGTGCCACCGGTTCCTGGGTAGTCACCACAGGCTCGTTGGTCGGCTGTGCTTCGCCTTCGGGTTCCTGCGTATCTTCCGGAAGAATCTCCGGCACATCTGAAGTCATAGGCACCTGGGTTGCCAGCGGATTTGCAGCAATATTCAACGTAATGGATTTATCACTGTCTATCCACCGGTCCTCAGATTTGACCTGAGCAACCACCATTCCGCTGTATGCTTCCTCAAACATCATGTTCATAGCCCAGATGCGCTGAGGTGTGGATTTGTTTTCCACCAGAACTGTGCCTACCGCATCCAGAACCTCGCCCTGTTCATTCACCAGCCGAATATCGGTGGCACTCAGGCTTGTAGTCATACTGAATGCAACATTGATCGGGGCAGTACCGGTTCTTGGTGTTGCGGAGAAGTCCATGACAAGATTTGAATTCTGCGCAACCGGAGCCTGGGCAGACTGTTCCAGGACCGGTGCAGCTTCACTGATCTGCATGGGAATGCGTTCTCCAAAGTCATTCCATTCCCCGTCATAGAGTGTCTGAATCTGAACCTCACCCTCGTACGCATCTGCATAGGTTACTGTGATTGTCCATTTCAAGCCACTCTCGGTTCCCTCTGCCTTCGTTAAATAGTCCATCTCCACATTCTGCGCATCCAGGATCCGGACTTCCTCAATATCATCACTGGTTTCAAACGTATAGATAACCTCCAGCGGTGCAACCCCTGACTGGGCAGACGCTGTAACCGGGTGATCTTCCGGAATCGGTTCCGGCTCTGAGGTCGGTACCGATGTAGGCTGTGCAGGAAGAATCCCCGACAATGCACCCGTAACCGTACGTTTGACATCACCCAGAACAGAAGTATTGTCCTCCGGGATCAGATGAATGCCCAATACAAGAAGCGCGAGAATCAGAATGGCTATCAGAATACCCACCAGAATCCGGCTTTTTCCCGGTTTCTGCACTTCGTTATCCTCATAATGCCGTTTTTCTTCCATTCTGCCTGTATGGATCGCATCCGCTTCCGGATCATATCCCAGAGGCGCACGGCGCGAATACCCGGGAGCATTGACCGGACGCCGGATATCATCACCCCGGCTTTCTCTGGCACGTTCTGTCCTCTCCAGTGCCTGTGGGCGAGGTGTCGTCCTCTGCGGGGCTGGCGGCATATGTGTACTTTCAAGAATCATGCGGCTGCTCTCTTCCGCACCGGATTCCCCGGGCAATGATATTCCCGGTTCCTCTGCCATCTGTGACTCCGCTCTATATCGGTCGGCACGTCTCCTGCGCACAGGTGGTTCCGTTTTTCCCACTGCAGGAATAACGCGTGTGGCTTCCTGCATGCGATCTTCAGACCCGTTCGGCTGATTTCCTTGCTCGCTCAAGACGTTCATCTCCTTAATCCATAAATTACCACGGTAACATTATACATCAAACATGCATCGCACTCAAGGCAACACAAAGCCAGTCGCAGATGCTTATCCGCCTGTTTTGTTGTACAATAGCAACGGAATCCGTCTAACCGGAAGGAGGAACGCCCGGACACCGGGTAACCTGTATGACCATTATGCATTTAGCCGACCTTCACTTCGGAAAAAACCTCCATGGGCTCAATCTGATCGCCGAGGGCGATCAACCTGCATGGATCCGGAACTGTTATCAGGTGATTGAAGAGGAGAAACCGGATGTAATCCTTTTGTGCGGAGACATTTTCGACCGTTCACAGCCCTCAGCAGAAGCCCGCAGTCTGTGCAGTGAATTTCTTACAGGTCTGTGTCAGAGAAATATCCCTGTACTGATGATTGCCGGGAATCATGATTCCCCTGAAACTATTGAATATCTGCAAGCGCTCGTCCGCAATCAGGGGCTGTATGTTTCCGGACAACTTCATTCTGAACTCCAGAAAATCACACTGCAGGATGCATTTGGGCCTGTGCATTTTTATATGCTGCCCTACTTTTTCCCTGCAAAGGTTGCACAGGTGCTCCAGGAAGACATACCTTCCGATTATACCATGGCAGCGCAAATGCTTCTGGAGCGTCAGCAACTGAATCCCTGTGAAAGAAATGTACTCCTGGCGCACCAGTTTGTGTGTTCCACTTCCCAGCAGCCAGTCATGGGCGGATCCGAGAGCAGTGTTGGCGGTGTTGGTCAGTTGGATGCCTCCGTATTGGATGCCTTTGATTATGTCGCGCTGGGACATATTCACAGGCCCCAGGCCATGCACAGGCCAGGAATCCGGTATGCCGGTACTCCCATGTGCTATCACTTCAGCGAAGCCGGACGTACCGATGAGGGAAATGCACAGCACGGGATTCAGATCATTCGCCTCGGGGCAAAATCTGAAACACCTGAAATGTATATGCATCCGGTTACACCATTGCATCCGCTCCGGAATATATGCGGAATGCTGGAAGAAATCATTGAGGAAGAAACAACGAACGGACGCCAGGGTGAGTATATCCATGTCCGTCTGTCCGATCCGGTGATTCCTGATCAGGCATATGATCGTCTGCTGGCATTGTTTGAAAGCAAGAAAAGCCGTCTGCTCTGGCTGGACCGTGTCCCCAGACAGGCCGAAGCAGAAGCATTGCCGGACCGGCCGCATACCGCACTGAGTCTGCCAGAAATGTTCCACGCCTATTATGATTTTCAGTACCCGAATCAGCCTATGAACGCAGAAGATGAGACACTGATCGAGCATGCCGCCCGGATTCTGGACGAGCATCAGTACCGTGAGGATACGCTGGACGTTTGCGCAGAATCTCTGCTGACATTTCTTCTCGGAAAGGAGGCCAGAGGATGAAACCACTGTTTCTGTCCATGACTGCTTTCGGCTCTTATAAGGAAGCAGACCTGGACTTTACTCAGCTGCCTTCCGGGATTTTCCTGATCAGTGGGGATACAGGCAGCGGAAAAACCACACTGTTCGATGCACTGGTCTTTGCTCTTTATGGCGAAGCAAGCGGTACAGACCGACGTCCGGAAATGATGCATTCAGATTATGTGGACAAAAAAACCGATACCCAGGTCTCTCTGACTTTCGAAGAATCCGGTCATCAGTACAAGGTTACCCGTACCCTGCATTTCAAGAAAGACCGACAGACAGGTCAGTACAGTCAAACCGCTGACAAGGACGCTGTATTGACTGATACGGAAAGCCTGGCAGTCAAGGGTGCTCAAAAGGTAACTGCAGAGATTGAATCCATAACCGGAATGGACGCTGGTCAGTTCCGAAAGATCGTAATGCTCGCACAGGGTGAGTTTCGGGCCTTCCTCCAGGAAAGCAAGGACCGGAATGAGATCATCGGCAGACTCTATGATGAAAAGCCATACAAAGCCATGGAAAGTCTCCTCCAGAGGACGCGTAACCTGCTGTCTCAGCAGCGCGAAGAGGAATTCCAGAAAATCGTAAGCGTTCTGCAGCCCGAGGTTTTTCCTCTCCCGAACGAGACTCCGGATATGCGCGCTCTTTTTTCTCCATCACATCCCCAGATATGTAACAGCCTGGCTGATCTGACTGAAAAGCAGTCCGTGATCTGTGAAGATGCAACCCGGAAGATTGAAAAGGAATACACTCATCACTCTGAACTCCAGACACGCCTGAATCAGGCTCAGCAAATCAATACACGGCTTCAGAGGCTGGATGAAGCCCGCCAGAAACA
>ODAI013518577.1_pt1 | contig 18644 bp, 18 predicted proteins | sample 1539321 | NCBI WGS metagenome assembly ODAI01 (sample SAMN02144231, study PRJEB22623) | gut metagenome | biome: sheep rumen | host: Ovis aries | place: New Zealand
AGATTTTTTTAATTCAGTGGCAATATCAGCAGGGTGCCGCCCGATTTTTGTTGCATAATGTTCGGCGGTAATTCCCATTGCATCGAATCCCATAGGGAACAAAACATCATAACCCAAATGTCTGCGAAAACGCGACATAACGTCCATACCGGTATAAATCAACAAATGTCCCGCATGCAATCCCGCACCAGACAAGAAAGGAAATTCGACCAAATTATAATAACGTGGTTTTGAATCATCATTTTTCGGCACAAAGGCCTTTGCATCGCGCCAACGGCGTTGCCATTTAGATTCGCGTTCAACAACTTTTTTCATATCGTCTGTCATATTTTGTCCTTTGTTTGCAGAATTCGCACCCAATGATTTTATACAGAAAACATAGCAATTTCAAGATTTTTATTGATAAACAAACAAAAAAACACCCATATTTCTATGGGTGCTTCTTGATTTAGAAATAAAAGCCTTTTTTTAGAGGGACCACGAGTAGATTTTACACAAAGCAAAATCGTCACGAGTGCCCACGCGGGAATTGTGTTCGGGGCTTTCTAAATCAAAACTAGTTCCCCTCTATGGAGGGGTGGCGCGAAGCGACGGGGTGGTCACTGTACCTCCGGACTTTCGATAATTTCAAACCAATGCGGTTGGCCGGTATCATCTTCAACCAGCAGGCACTTTTTGCCGGCGGGACAGGTTTCATCTGGGCGGGTTTGTTTGGTTGCCTGCAAATCCGCAATCGCCGCCGTTTGGTTAATTGTGTTTGTCACGACCGACCGAATTGTCGCAATCGTGTCGTTTAATTCAGTCACCACAGGACTAAACCGCGCAGCATTGTATGCGGTGGTTGCGATTTTGATTGCGTTTGCACAAAATGGCACATATTCGGTTGCAATTGAACCTTGTTCAAGTTGCCAGTTATAATCTTTCGGGTTCTGTGGAATAGCGGGTATGCCACTTCTGTACGCTACTGAATACCAGCCGTCTGTGACAGTTATTGTTTTGGGGTTGCCAAGAGAAACACCGTTTGTTGCACTATCTATTCCAGATGTTACATTTCCTGCAACAACCCAAACACTTGTATATGCTTGTTGTCCTGCTTGTGGTGGGAAGTTTGTGCTCATTGTATATGTGCCGTTTGGAATCCGATAATGCAACCAAGTTACATTTTGTCCAACATCTGTATTAAATGCTGATGAATCAAACAAATTCCGGCATGGGTTCAACACCACATCTGGACCGGCGGCAAATGTTCCAGTACCTTGGTTTTCATAGAACCGCCCCTCCACCGTATCATACATACCAACAACACCACTTGCGTTTTTAGCGGGAACAAAGTTACGGACTAATGTTCCAGACGAATCCCAAATTTTAAACCAATCAATTTTGGCTTTTAATCCACCTCTATTTCTACCACCGGAAAATAAATATATATTACCGCTACCGCTATTGCTGTCTGTTATTTGTGGGAAAGATACTTCTTGACCATCCAACGTTCCAACAACGCCAGCGGAAGAACATATTAATTCTCCACTGTGAGTTGCATCTGTGGTATCCAAACTAAATGCGGTATTGTTTAAACAATATCTAATGTCTGGTATACCTGACTTTATATAGAAAGTTAAAGAATTTACCCAAGACGAACTTCCAAAGAATCCTTTATCTGTCTGGAATAAAGTGTCGCGAAATTTTATACCAAATTTTGCTTCTCTAGATGACACAAACCCCGTGTCAATCCATTGTGTTCCGGTGGATTCAATATATTCCAATTCTGTATAACCAGCGGGCAGGGTGTCTGCGACAGCCGGCACAGCAAACAACAACCCCAATATTCCAAATAAAAATTTCTTCATTCCCAATCCTTTTTCTCTCTGTTGTTTTTTGATATTTTTTTCAAAAAAAAATACCGTCTTTCAATAAAGAGCGGTCGGGGCGTTGAAGAAATCATACACATCCAATGATTCCACATGTCTTTTCGTACATATGGCACCCCGACCAAAAAATTTGGTTTGGGCATTTAACATTGATATTAAAAATTATTGCATATATAAAAATATGACACCGACAAAAACACCAGCACCAGCCATATTTAAATATATGCCGATGCAAAATCTATATACATTAATCAAGAATTGCGATTCGTAAAATCAACGCAATCCAGGTGGAATAACGACACAAATCTTGCATCGGGATGTGTTTAAGGCTCTTCACAGCCCCGAATTCAACTCCAATTGAATTCAGGTGTATTGTTAAAAATCGAAACAAATAACGCAAGCAATATTTTAAATCACCACAAAAACACCTAAAAATCCAGGGCAGGAAAGGGCAACAACCGTAAAAAGTCACCGCAAACCCGCAGAAATCCGCCACTTTTTGCAATTTTTAGTATGAAAATAGGGCGAATTTCGCCAAAAATCCGGCTTTTTGGTGTTTTTTGCATATTTTTACATATTTTGATATTTGACACATTTGCACAATTTGAAAATATCAATTTGCAATCAATAAAATTTACGATATAAAATTTATTTTTTTATAAAAATTAGAAAAATTTTTAATTTTTTTGTTTAATAAATTTTAAATCCTTGGGCGACCACGCAAAATCTGCGCAATACCAACAAAACCAAGGGATTGAACGAATTATCACCATTTACCAAAATTTTATAAAAATCGCCCTATGCCAATATTTCTGCATTTTCCAGCCGTTTTACCAATGTAAAAAACACAATCGATTTTAAACGCGATGAATAAATTTAATCATATAATTGGACGACGAACGCGCCCAAAATCGATTGATTTTCAAGGCTTTGATACATAAAAAGCATATAAATATACGACAAGGTCGCTGAAAATCGATTATCAAAACCACGCACAAATACCAAAGCACAAAACCACCACAAACCCGCAGAATCCCGCCAAAATCCGCTTAAACAAAGTACTATGCTTTTGGTATATTATGTCTGTTTATTGTTTGTACAAGCCAAAGAAACCCGCACGACTAGTTATATTATGTAAGTTTGCCATATTCATCACCAATTCCTTGCGGTTATATTATGTATAGTGCAGCCAAACGAGCCTTAGCGAGTATGGCAAACTATACATAATATACATTATGCGCCTTTTTATAATCAAAACTTATACCATCTATAATCACTCACCCATGCCCCCTGGGTGACCGGCCCCCTATCCAAAAAAACAAAAAAAATGTCGTGCAGACTTTTTGCACGACACCTGAACCTTTTTTATCACGATAAATTATTTTTTTATCTTGGCAGCCTTTTTAATTTTATTTAATCCAGTGCCAGCCAGTTTGGTTAAATTTTTAACACCTTTTTCCAAATCGCTCTCTTCCCCTGCCACATTTTCAACAGGTTTCACATTTGAACAGCAATATGGGCATTTTGTCGCCGCATTACTGATTGTGGATTGGCAATATGGACACGCATGTGTTGTGACCGGTTGTTTCGATTTGGCCTTGGCAGCAATACGCACAACCAAAAATACCGCAAACATTGTGATTATGAAACTGATAAGTGCATTGATAAACATACCAATTCCAATTGCAGAATCCGCCCCCAGAACGATTTTCCAATCAGAAAAATCAATTCCACCAATCAACAATCCAATCGGCGGCATCATAACATCTTTGACCAAAGAATTCACAACAGATGTCATCACCGACCCGACGATGATACCGACAGCCATATCGATTGCATTACCGCGATTTATAAAAGTTTTAAAGTCTTTTAACATACCCATTTTTCTATCCTTTTTGTTTTGTTTGTTCTTGTTCATTGTTTTTTGTTCCAATCTTGGTTCCATTGTGCGAATTTTGATATTGCGCCAATGCACGCAACACCGCATTTAATGTTTTGCGCAGACTCTCGTCATGCGTTTCAACCATTATATTCGCCATAGCATAGGTTTCATATCGTTCTTTTATCAATTGCGATAAAATCACCCTGCTGTCGTTATTTAACAACTGCGGCCGCGTATGACGAAAATTAGTCCGTTTTACCAACAAATCCAAATCAGCCTTTAACCAAATACTGATTGCATCGCGTAACACCATTTCCCGCACCGCAGGTGTGATAAACGCACCCTCGCCCGTAGAGATAACCTTTACACGAGGTTTTGCCACCAGCAACCGTTCAATCACAGATTTTTCAGCGCGTCTAAATTCTTGTTCGCCATACATTGAAAAAATATCAACAACCGATGCACCGGCCGCCGTTTCGATTTCACAATCAGAATCCACAAAATCAATGCCCAAACTGCGCGCCAATGCACGACCAACGGACGTTTTGCCCGCCCCCATCAATCCAACCATAACTATTGGTTTATCTAAAACTATTTTTGGGTTTCTTGTCATATTTTAAATATTATCATAAACACAAACTCAATTTCAATCCATATTTGACAAACGTTCCAATTGATCGGCCGCAATCAATGCATCTATCATTTCGTCCAAACCTTCGCCACCAGCCAAAATATCATCTAATTTATACAAAGTCAGTTTAATACGATGGTCGGTCACGCGTTGTTCCGGAAAATTATATGTTCTAATCTTTTCACTGCGGTCCCCAGAGCCAACCATAGTTCGTCTTGCACCATTACTTTCGTTTTGTTGTTCAAGTCTTTGTTTTTCGTATAATTTTGAACGCAACACCGCCATAGCCGAAGCCTTGTTTTGAAATTGGCTACGTTCATTTTGACATGTCACAACAATACCGGACGGAAAGTGCGTAATACGAATTGCACTATCGGTTTTATTAACATGCTGACCACCGGCACCAGACGCCCTGAACACATCAATACGAATATCTTTATCTTCGATAACAACATCGATTTCTTTTGCCTCGGGCATAACAGCAACAGACGCCGCAGATGTATGAATACGACCCGATGCCTCGGTTTCTGGAACGCGTTGCACACGATGAATTCCAGATTCAAATTTCATACGCGCATAGGCCCCCACACCATCGATTTTAAACACAATTTCTTTGTACCCATGCAAAGATGTTGGATTTTCCTCTATAACTTCTATTTTCCAACCCTTGCGCAAAGCATAAGATTTATATTGATTATACAAATCGCCCGCAAACAACGCAGATTCTTCACCGCCAACACCCGCGCGAATTTCCATAATCACACTGTTATCGTCGGCGGCATCACGTGGCAATAACGCAATTTGCAATTCTCGTTCATCATCAGGTAATTGTGCCTTTAATTCCACCAATTGAGCATTTGCAACATCACGCAATTCGGCATCTGCCAACATTTCGTTTGCGTCCGCGATACCTTGGACGGTTTGAAAATACCTGTCTATTAACGGCAACAATTCACTCAACCGCGAATATTCACGCGCCAATTTAGTCAATTCATCACCAGAAACCGTCCCAGAATTCATCTGTTCGCTAATTTCTGCGGCTTTGGCCTGAATATCGCGTAATTTTTCTTCTATAATCATTTATGCCACCCTTACCAATTTTATTGCGTCCGCCAAAGACAAAGTCTGTTGTTCGCCAGATGTCATATTTTTCAACGCAACAACTTTACTTTGTGATTCATTATCGCCAATTATCATACTGAATTTAGCCTTGATTTTATCCGCGTATTCAATTTGATTTTTGAACTTTTTATCGGTATCCAAATACGACACAGCCGCAATACCTTCATCTCTCAACGCATTTACAATACTTGATGCATAGGCAACATTGTTGTCGCCCATTACCAACACTGCAACATCGATTGGATTTTCAAATTGTGACAAATCAATCTGGTTATTTTCCAACATGGCCGCAAAGATTCTTGAAAAACCAATTGCCGCCCCAACCCCAATAATTTTGGTTTTGGAAAATTTACCCGTTAAATCCGCATAACGACCACCACCGGCCGCTGTTCCTAATTCCGGATGATTTATCAATTTAAATTCAAAAACCAACCCAGTATAGTATGCCAAACCACGTGTAATCGACAGGTCTATCCGGGCATTTTTTACCCCCATGCCAAGCAACACACCCATAAAATTATTCAATTCATCAATCGCAGAATTTAAGTTGTCAGTTTTGTTTATAAATTGTTTATAACCATCTGTAAATACAGATTTTATTAAATTTTCTTTATCGGCATTATTTAATGTATCGCGCAAGCCTTCGGCAAAATCTTCTTCGCCCATTTTATCGCGTTTATCGATTAAGACAAACACATCTTTTTTCTGTTCTGCGTTCATTTCCAAATAATCGAACAAAGCGTCCCAAAACGGACGAGAACCAATTAAAACCTCAACCGGTCCAACAAATTCTTTAACAGATTCCAACGCGCGATTTATCACAGAAATAATTTCCGCATCATAATTTGTTGATAAAGAATTTATTCCCATAATATCCAAATCCATTTGGTAAAATTCCCGATACCGCCCTTTCTGTGCGCGTTCGCCACGATACCGTTTGGAAAACTGCGATGCACGAAACGGAAACACCAAATCGTTCAGGTGTCCTGCAACATAGCGCGACAATCCAACAGTTCCGTCATAACGCAGCCCCATTTTCGTATCGCCTTTTTGAAATAAAAACATTTGGGTTTCGATTTCGTCCCAGTTGTCTTTATCCGTTAAAACTTCGGCACGTTCAATCGCAGGCAAATCCAACATAGAAAAGCCAGCCAATTTCAAAACATTTTGCATACGCGCCGCACAATAATCAAAACACCGTTGTTGCGCCGGTAATAATTCTATAAATCCCGACAAAGGTTTTGTAGGTTTTAAATCCATAACTTAATTCCTATGGTTAAAATTTGTTAAACTTGATTTTTTCAAATGAACTATATCGCCAAAATGGATATATACGCTAGAAACACGACGCCCAATGGGCGTGATGCAAAATATGATAAAAATGTAATTTATTCACAGTCATACCGTAATTATAATAGCAAAAATTCCAAAATTCAACTAAAAACAAATGAATTTTCATTCCGTATTTTCTGGCGCCTCTATAATCGGGAACCAATGCGGAACAATAACACCGTTTTCTTCGGTTTCAACCAATAAACATTTTTTGCCCGCGGGACAAGCATCTTCCGGGCGGGTCTGCTTGTCCGCTTGCAAACTGGCAATCGCGGCGGTTTGATTTATCGTTTTTGTGACGATTTCGCGTATGGTCGCCACCGCGCTATTTAAATCTGTCACCACTGGACTAAACCGCGCGCTGTTATACGCCGTCGTCGCGATTTTGATTGCGTTTGCACCGATTGTTGTGACAACACTGGCGCCCGATGATAACAGGGTTGTAATGGTCATACCGGCCACACCACCTGTGCGATTATTAACCGGTGCGGTGGTCATGGTCTGCCCTGTGACAGATTCCGTTGTTGGTGTTGCCAGTGGATAGACAATTATGACAGGTGTTCCGTTTGCATATTGCTCGGCCAGCCACCGTTGAAATGCCTCTACTGTGCCTTTTTCTGTGTATTTGAAATAGATATTTTTTGGAACTGTGCCGTGTCCTTTGATTGACAAATCGGGCATCTCTGCTATTCCCTTACTAGGATTTACATCACCGTTAAAATAGTTACTCATTAGTTTTGTACCAGCAGGGAAATCGTCTAATATATATCTAAAAGCGACCCCACCCGCTAAAACAAACCCTTCCGTCCCGTCAAACACTTTCACCCCGACATTTCTCGTGATTGCGCCAGTGTTGATATTTTGAGTATCACGATAATCGCCAACACCCAACAAAGTCGCCACCGTCGCAGTATGATTTGCACTGTCGCCAATGGTTTCAACCTCGCCATCTGTGTAGATTGGTTTAGAATTTCTAAAATCTGTAATTGTTATCATTGCAGGGTTTGTTGATATTCTTACATAAGAAATACCATCGGGTATATCAACTTCGTATGTAAATTCCGTTGTTTCAGGTGTTATAGGAATAACAGTTTGCGATTGTATAACATTATTAGCATTAAATAAATTTATACGAACATTTACAGTAGCAGTTTGGCTCGCCACTCTATTTACCGTCAATGTGTATTTGCCTTTTACGGTTTTCATATAATCTGTTGTATAAACCGAAGAGTTTGCAACCCACTCCAAATCAGCATTATAAAAATAACCATTTGTCACAGCACTTGCATCAAACTCATTTACACTTGCTCTCAACACCCCATTATTACTCACAATGTCAATTGGGGCTGTTGGTGTTGGGGTGCCGTTCTGTTCAACCAAACCCGCCACAGTCACCGACGATATCGGCCCAGAATTTGTCACCACCTCCGGCTCGGCGGTAAATGCCGACACGACTGGCATAACCGCCATAAACATAAACAATAACCCCATCACAAACAATCGTTTCATAATTAATCTCTCCAACCATGTTTTTTTGCAGCGCAAAAAAATAAAAAACCACCAGTTTCAAAAGGCGGTTGGAGGTTCGTAACTATCATTCATGGAAAATAGTGGGCTTATTTATGTATATCACCACCCTCCAACCAAATACAGTTGGAGTGGTATTTAACGTCCCCGCAGACGCCATGAACAAGAGGTTACGACACCTCATCAATGGAACACCCATTGACGTAATTATTATAACATATACACAAAATTTAATGCAAGAACAAAAAATAAAAACCTAAAAATACCGATGCAACGATGCGCCATTTTGCGTCAGCCACCGTTTAGCCCGTTCAACCCCAAAACCATATAATTCTGTCACCTGGCGCCAAAATGCCGGCGAATGATCCATATGTTTTTTATGTGACAATTCGTGCATAACAACATACCGCATAACAGACACTGGCGCAAAAGCCAATCGCCACGAAAAAGACATCGTCCCGGTCGAAGAACACGACCCCCAACGCGATGTTGTATCACGCAACGCAATCCGCGACGGCCAAAATTCACGCGGTGTTGTTCGAATAATATTTTTAATTTCTTTTAACAATTCTGCCTTTATCACATCGCGCACGCGTCGTTCAAACATATCAGGCGTTCCGCCAACCAACAAAGTCCATGTGCCGTCTGCGTTTTCAATCAAACTGTTCGAACGCACCCCTGGCGAACGTTTTATACACACACGTCTATCTAAAAATTCTATTTCATCACCATCACAAATTGGGCATTTTTTTGGTGCGCGTGCAAAAATCATATTCACCCATTTGCGTTTAGATTCCAAAAATCGCACAGCATTGCTTTCCGGCACCAAATAAGGCTTGGAAATATGAATTTCAAATTCACCTGATGTTTTGGGACGTAAAATAATATTTTTCGCCCCGCGTTTTGATTCAATTACAACAGGAATTTCACCACCATCGTCCAAAGTAAAAATATAATTCGACATAATTATTTCATCTTTTTACAAATATCCGCCGCCACTGTATCTATATCCATGCCCATCGCACGCAAAACCGATTGTCCGTCCCCAGACATACCAAACCTATCAATTCCGCATACAGCATCTGCAAATTCAAACCATGGTGCCGATGCCCCAGATTCAATCGCGACAACAAATCCGCGCAAAATATCGCGCTGGAATTTTTGTGATGTGCCACGGAATTTTTCAACCGATGGCATAGACACAACCTGGACCGACGGTCCAATTTTCTTTGCCACCGCGACAGCAAATGGAACATCTGCACCGGTGGCAATAATTGTGATTCGAACCCGACGCGCCGTTGCAGGATAAATGACATACGCGCCATTTGATAAATCTGTGCCACTTGGTGTTGCAATTTGCAAGAACTTTTGTCGTGACAAAATTATTGCAGACGGTCGCATCACATCATTTAACGCCGTTTGCCAAGCCCACGCAACCTCTGTTTTATTTGCAGGTCGCAACACATTTAAATTTGGAATCAATCGCAATGATGCCAACTGTTCAACAGGCTGATGCGTAGGTCCATCTTCGCCAACCGCAACACTATCGTGACTAAACACATACACAACCGGCAACCCAGACATTGCAGCGATTCGAATAGACGGTCGCATATAATCCGCAAACACCAAAAAAGTCGAACCGTATGCACGCACACCGCCCGCCGCCATACCGTTCATAATTGCACCCATGGCATGTTCGCGCACACCATAATTTATATAATTTCCAGAAAAATCATCGGCAACAATCAATTTTGATTTTTCCACACGCGCCCCAGTATTGGCACCTAAATCCGCACTGCCCCCGATTAAATTCAAACCATTTGCAAACAATAAATTTAAATATTCAGCCGACAATTCACGTGTTGAAGCCTCTGTTTTATCATTTTTAAAGACCGGATTTGGAACAATTGTATGCGCAATTTGATTTACATGCTTAACCGTTCCGGCGGCAACCTGCGCCCAACGCGCCTCACCAGACCCCGAAACACATTGCCGCATTAATTTTAATAATTCAGCCTCCCCAATCGCCAATCCATGCGCCGATGATTTCCCTGCCAATGATGTTCCCGCCCCCAACACAGATTTTACCTGGACAAATGTTGGAAGTTTTGATCGACGCGCATCAACCAGAACTTTATTTAACCTGTCAAAATCATCGACATCGACATTATTTACAACGCGCCAGCCTGCCGAACGCACAACCCCCGGCATATCAATCGCGGTCAAAGCCCCGCCATCAATCGTCAATCCATTATCGTCCCACAACAAAACCAAATTATCTAATTTATAACGTCCGGCAAAAGAAATTGCCTCAAACGCAACACCTTCACTCAAATCACCATCGGAACACAGACAATAAACGCGTGCGCCTGTTCCTTTGATTTTTTCAGCCATCGCCAAACCAACCGCATTTGCGACACCTTGCCCCAATGGTCCCGTTGTTGCATCAACACCATCGATTCCAATTTCTGGGTGCCCGGGCAACCCACCTATTTTACGAAAAGTTTCCAAATCACCGATATTATACCCCGCCAATTTTAATACCGCATATAACATCGCAGAGCCATGACCCGCAGATAAAACAAACCGGTCCAGCCCAGACCGCAAAAAATTTGCATAAATGGTTGTCACGACATTTGAAGCCGACATAACAATCCCAACATGCCCAGATGCCGCGGCATGTATTGCATGCAAAGCCAAGGCCTTGACAGACCCAGACATATATTTTAAATCTCTCGCATTGAATCTCATAATGTGATATTATAACATAAAACAAAAGGTAAAAAAATGATAAAAATTTGGACAGACGGTTCATGCCTGGGGAACCCTGGACCTGGGGGGTGGGCATTTATTGTGACCGACGGAAAAAATTATGCGGAACGCAATGGTGGCGAAAAAAATACAACAAATAACCGTATGGAATTGATGGCGGTAATTTCGGCATTAAACGCAACCAAAAAGCATGATACGGTTGAAATTCACACCGACAGCCAATATGTAAAAAACGGCATGGAAACATGGTTGGCAAATTGGAAGGCGCGCAATTGGCGCACAGCGGATAAAAAACCGGTAAAAAACCAAGATTTATGGCAAAAACTGGACGAATTGTCATCAACTGTAAAAATCAATTGGGTTTGGGTTCGCGGGCACGACGGCGAAGAATTCAACGAACGATGCGATGAACTGGCGCGCGGATACGCAGAAAAATTAAAAGATTAACCACAATTAACAAAACAATTATTCGCACTATATATAACATAACCGTCCCTGCGATTATCAGGGACTTTTTTTATTTTATTTGCAAATCACAAAAAATTTTTTATATGATAACGATTGAATACAACGGGGGTTGTATTCGGGGCCCTAGAAAAGCCTAACACATAGCCGATGCAAGATTTGCATTGTTACCCGCCCGTAAATAAAAAACGATTCGTCGTAATGATTTTTTGCGGTTGTTTGTAACGGTTTCAAATTTTGCATCGATATTAAATCGCATCGATGCAAAATTTTTTTGTATCAAAAACAATTGTGATTTAATCCCCCAATGATTTTAACCCTGCGTTTTTTGGCGGGGTGTCTGCGTATAGCGATATGCGCGGGATCATTGCTATGTTTGATTTTTCTAGCACCCCGACCGCTTCTCTCGTTAGCGGTGTTTTTATTTTTTGCGTTGCAAAAAATAAAAATCACGCAACATACCAAAAACCAAAGGGGAGAAAAACATGAAAAAAATATTATTGGGGTTAATCGGGCTGTTGTTTGCAATACCAGGTTGGGCAGTCGATTTGCCCGCCGGATATACAGAATTAGAATATATTGAATCCACCGGAACACAGTATATCGATACGGGGGTTCCTTTAGATGCTGCTGATAAAATGACAGGAAAAATTGCATTTACGCGGTTGAATAGTTTGTCTTATATTGCCGGCGCACGCGGTTCAAACAGCAAAGCAATTGGTTATATTTTATATGCGTCATTACACCAAGGATTAACCATATATAATTCTGCGTGGCCTGAACAAGGAATTAACATATCTGCAGACGAGATTGTTGAGTTTGAAACAGTTATGGGGACAACTGCTCAGTCGTTTAGTGTTAATGGTCGTTCTGTTATAAGTAGCGATGCTGTTAATATTAGTAGTTTTTTGAATACGAATACAATCACTTTGTTTGGATTGAGGACTGAATATATGTCATCTGCAAAAATTTATTCTATTAAAATATATAGAGATAGTACATTAAAGAGAGATTTTGTTCCTGCAAAAAATTCGTCTGGCGTAATTGGTATGTATGATACGGTTAATAATGAGTTTTATACAAATCAGGGTACTGGGGAATTTACCGCTGGGCCGGTGGTGGGGATTCGCATTGCGACGACGGCGTATAACAGCGCGCGGTTTAGCCCGGTGATGACAGAATTAAACGACACTATTGCGACGATACGGTCGGTTGTCACGAATACTATCAACCAAACCAAAGCAATTGCGGATTTGCAGGCAACCAAACAAACCCGCCCAGATGAAACCTGCCCCGCCGGGAAAAAGTGCTTACTCGTCGAAGACAACGACGGAACACCACATTGGTACGAGATTGTGGAAAGTCCGGAGGTACAGTAACCACCCCGTCGCTTCGCGCCACCCCTCCATAGAGGGGAACTAGTTTTGATTTTGTTTGGTCAAGGCCCCGAATTCAACTCCCATTAAAAAAGTAAGGCTGCCAGACAGAGTCAAGAAACACCGATAGAAATATCGGTGTTTTTTTGTTGCCCACGAATAAATCATTATACCCACCCCATCACACACAAAAATATTTTTTGACAAAAAACTTGACAAATTATTTTTTTATACTATATTAGAAGCATATAACCAAAACCAAAAGGGGAAATTATGGTTAAAAAAACAAAAAAATCTAACAAATTCAAAAACGCTTTATTGCGCGTTTGGAACATCATTTGCTGGCCTTTCAAAAAGATTTGGGCAGGTCTGTGCTGGCTGTGGAATTGGATTGCCGGTATCAATTTGGTTGCTCTGTTGAATTTGGCTTTATTGGTTTCAATCATCGTTTTGTTCAGTTTATTGATTATTGATTTGCGTAAAAGTGCAAATGCAACAAATATTCAACAACCTGTTGTTCAATCTGTCAAAACTGTTGCAGAACCTGTTGCAAAACCACAACCTGTGGTTAAACCACGCAAAATAACATCATTACCGGTGAAACGCGATGCAACACGCAAAGCAATCGCACAACCAATCCGCGTTGCAAAAATTAAACAAAATCCTGTGGCAATTAAACAGGTCGCGGTTGTTGTTAAAACAAATACAATCATGGGCGATACAGTAATTGACCATCATGATATGACAACAGTATTACAAAATGGCGCACATGTTCGCGGCAATTTGTATATCCAAGATTTGCGCAAATACACATTACCTTGCAACATTGTAATTGACGGTAATTTGATTTTACGCGATGTCAATATGTTGAACTTCTGCGGTGATTTCACTGTTCGTGGCAACATATATGTCAGCCCACGTTCCAGTTTTGGACCTGTTCCATCAACGGCACGTATCGGCGGACAAGTAATCTTATAAAAACAACAGATTACAAAGTTTTCTTTCATGTTTTACTCCTTTGAATGACTGTGGCAAACACAGTCATTTTTGTTTTATTTAATTCAAATTTGTGATATAATGATATTAACCGAAACAAAGGGGAAGAAATGAACACAATAAAAAAACTTATTGCAGTTTTGGCGAAAAACCTGGGATTGACCATCGTATTATTTGCGGCAATCATTTTGTTCGCTTTATTTTCAGACGGTCTGTTGGCAGGTTTAATCACCGCATTGTCTGCATTGATTGCATACACTTGCTGTGAATTGTTGTATCGCGAATACAAGGCTTTTGCGCCTGCGCATACATCGACAAAACGTTCCGCAAAAAAATCTAAATAAAAAAAATGCCCATCTGGGCATTTTTTTAATCTTTATACTTTATTTTTTATCTTTATTTTCTGGTTTATCTGTCACAGTCACTTTATCATTTTGCGATGTTGCAACCTTGGAGGCTTCGTCCAAAGTTGTTTGTTGTGGCGCACTATCGCCAACCAATTCTTGACGCAATTCACTGTCCCCTGTATTCATATTAGATTTTGCCGACACCAACGCCAACAAAGCACACAATACAAAGAATATTGTTGCCAACCATGCAGTTGCCCGGGTTAAAAAATTACCAGCCGCCGCACCCGTCAATGCGCCACCGAACATAGATGCCGCCGACGAACCAGACATGCCTGAACCCTCGCTTTTTTGTAATAAAATAATACCAATCATAAATACCGCAACGATAATCAACAAAACCAACAAAATTGAAAACATTTTTATTCCTTTGTTAAAAGTTAGTTAAATATTAAAGTCAAAAAAACTAAATTGCAAGGATTTTCAATAATTCTGCCGCAGCAGCGGTCGAAGCCTCTTTTTTTGACGCACCCGAACCAGTTGCCGTTTTACCCAATGCCGTCACCGAAACATTAAACACCGGATTATGCGATGGACCTGTTTGTGGCAAAAATTCATATACAGGCAAATCCCCAGTATGATTTTTTTGCACAAATTCTTGCAAAGCCGTCTTGGCATCTTTGGGCGCAACGATTTCAGCCGCCGCCAATTCACGCCAAGCCGACAAAATCACATCACGCGCAACATCAAACCCAGATTCCAAATAAATCGCGCCGAATAAAGCCTCCATCGTATCGGCCAAAACATGCTGAATCCGCCCCGCCGTCATGTGTCCATGCCGAATATGTGGCGCCAATTTTATTTTTTCGGCAACATATGCCAATGTCTGTGTCGAAACCAATGTTGCATGACGGCGTGCCAATTCGCCTTCGGCCTCAGTCGGGAACATTTCAAACAACAATGTCGCAACCGACAAACCCAAAACCCTGTCGCCGATAAATTCCAAGCGTTCGTTATTATGTGCTGAATCCGCACCACTTTGTGTCAAAGCCAGATTCAACAAGTTTTCATCTTTAAATTTGTATCCTAATATTTCCATTGTTTATATCCCCATACCAAAGCGACCCCAGCGCATTTTAGAACCCCATGTCCAAACCAATGGCATTGGCGCATAATAATTATGCGAATACCATATAAACCAAACCTTGCCCAACACATTATCGCGTGGGATAAAGCCTATTTCTGCACGACTGTCCGAACTGTTATCACGATTATCGCCCATAAAGAAATAATGACCCGCTGGCACCGTATATTCCGCCGTATTATCATACGGTGCATTATCTGTCATTTCTATAATACTGTGCCTGATACCATTTGGCAGTGTTTCGGTATATTCGGTTGCATCAAACACACCACAAATACCCGTTGCCATACGACAATATGAATCAGGTTTATATTCAATAGTATAATTAAATGATGCAGGTGCATTATCAACCCAGATTTTATTTCCCTTTATCGCCATATTATCCCGATAAAAACCAACAGACCGTATAGATTTAGGTAATATTGCCACAATATAACGACGCGGATTTTCACGCTTTACCATTTTACCGTTTATATATAACCGCCCTTCTTTAACCTGGACCTTGTCCCCAGGGCGACCAATTAAGCGTTTAACAAAATCCTGGGATTCATTGATAGGATTACGGAATACAACGACATCACCAACATTTGGTTCGGTTGATAAAAACCGCCCGTCCCACAAATGCCATGAACCAAACGGGAAAGAATAACGCGAATACCCATAAGACCACTTTTCTACGAATATATGGTCACCGACCTCTAACGTTGGAATCATTGACCCAGACGGTATATTAAATGGTTCCAACAAAAAACTGCGAAATATAATCGCGATTAAGGCACCATAAAATATAGTATTAAACCATTCACGAACGGCATTTGGATTTTTCAGTGGCATTTTTCTCTTACCTTTTTATTTAATAACAAGCGTTGTGTATTTTAAAACTTGAAAACTTGTTATGCAAGTCTATAATGCGAATATGATTTCATTAAACTCTATTATTTTTAACGGAATAACCGCCACCAAAATAGATGTTCAAACCCAACTGTTCAGTGGTCTGGCAAAACCAGACTTTAATATCATTGGGTTGGCTGACCGCGCGGTCAAAGAATCCGCAGAACGCGTATTAAACGCATTGAACGCATTAAATGTTGCACGCCCATCACGCAGAATGACGGTAAATCTATCGCCGGCAGATGTCGAAAAGTCCGGTTCGCATTTTGATTTACCTATTTTATGTGGAATTTTATGTGCGCTGGATATACTGCCACACGATAAATTATCAAAATATTTAATATTGGGCGAAGTTGGTTTGGACGGTTCTGTATTAAAAACAGACGGTATATTACCTGCAAGTGTTTGGGCAAAAAAACAAGGTTTGGGGATAATTTGTCCTGCATCTTGCGCGGCCGAGGCAAAATTATCCGGCCTGACGGATATTTTGGCACCCAGACATGTTTTGGATTTAATCAATCATTTCCAAGGTGTTCATGAATTAGAATTTCCAACAGATATCCCTGACCCAGACACAACCGATGACACATCTGTTGGTGACATGGCCGAGGTCTATGGCCAACAGGCCGCAAAACGCGCATTGGAAATTGCCGCGGCGGGCGGACATGCAATGTTAATGGTTGGTCCCCCGGGGTCTGGAAAAACAATGTTGGCATCACGATTGCCTGGGATTTTACCAGATATGACAACCGAAGAAATTTTGGATACATCTGTGATTTATTCGATTGCCGGCAAATTATCTGGGCGCAGTTTAATTACAAAACGCCCTTTCCGCGCGGTTCATCATACCGCCAGTCCTGTATCTTTGGCGGGTGGCGGTTCCGATGCACGCCCTGGGGAAATTTCATTGGCACACAATGGGGTTTTATTCTTGGACGAATTGCCAGAGTTTAACCGTTCCACATTGGAAATCTTGCGTCAGCCCATGGAATCTGGGCAAATTATGATTTCACGCGCCCGCCACAATGCGACATACCCCGCAAACTTTCAGTTGATTGCGGCAATGAACCCATGTCCATGTGGGCATTTGGGCAATGCGGCATTATCTTGCACGCGCGCGCCCCGCTGTGCCGAAGCATATCAAAACAAAATATCTGGGCCATTGATGGACAGAATTGATTTGCATGTCGATGTTGATGCGGTAAATCCATGGGATATGAAACCTGACCCAAATATCCATATCGAAACCAGTGCTGAAATCCGCAAACGCGTGGTTTCCGCACGCAATCGTCAATTGGCACGCCAAGGTTGTATAAACGCGATGTTAAACGGTTCTGCATTAGATAACGCGGTGCAAATGACACCTGAAATGACTGAATTTTTAAATACCGCCGCTGAAAAGACCGGTATGTCCGCACGCGGATATAATCGTATAAAACGAATTGCACGAACGATTGCCGACTTGGCTGGTCGCGACAATGTAATTTTGGACGATTTGATAGAGGCTTTATCATACCGCCCCATAAATCGTGGCAAATACGGTGCAAAAATCTAAACAAAATCCTTGATTTTAATATAAAAAAATGTACCATTTGTGCGATAAATGTGGGAACATTTGGCGCATTGCCACTGTGGGATTTACTACCAATAAAGACATATTTTTTGAAAAATTGCTTTATTAGCAATAAATTCGCGTGGTGATGCATAAACATTAACTAAAAAAGTAAGGATATTAAATGGTATTATTACATAAAAGAAAAAACGCGACAGTCGATAAGACGACTGAAACAAAAACAGAAACAAAAAAAACAAAACCTATTGATTCTATGCCTGCGCATGAATCCGATAAAAACGATAATAAAATGTATTTTATGGCACTGGGCGGATTGGAACACGTCGGTCAAAATATGTATGTTTATAAATATCGTGGCAAATATTTGATTGTTGATTGCGGTATGGGTTTTCTGGAAGAAGAAATTGGCGCTGGCGATGTGCAATATTGTGATACAACATGGTTGGAAAAACACAAAAAAGATGTTGTTGGATTTGTTATAACCCATGGTCACGAAGACCATATTGGCGCATTAAAATTCATTTGGCCAAAATTTAGAAAACCAATATATTGTACTCGTTTCCCAGCAGAAATATTGCGTCAAACATTTGACGGAATCGAACTGGATTACGACCCAAAGCGCGACATTGTGGAATTTGATGCAAATGGTGCGACATTGGATTTATCGCCATTTACGGTTGAAACATTTCATGTATCGCACTCTATTCCCGAAGCACAA
>ODAI012995824.1_pt1 | contig 18641 bp, 14 predicted proteins | sample 1539321 | NCBI WGS metagenome assembly ODAI01 (sample SAMN02144231, study PRJEB22623) | gut metagenome | biome: sheep rumen | host: Ovis aries | place: New Zealand
AGAGAGACTCCTGATAGAGTATCTCTTCTTCTCCTGAAAATCTGATTAAGCTTTTCGATCAATCCTCTTCGGACTTTTCTGAAGAGGATTCTTCATCTTCTCCCTCTTCGCCGTCCTCATCCTCATCCTCGTCATCATCAGAATCGTCTTCATCAGAGTCTTCTTCCTCATCGGCGTCGTCTAGCTCATCCGGTTCGTATTCCTCATCGTCTTCATCATATTCGTCATCCTCTTCAGAGGAATCCGCATCACTGTCTTTTTCCTTGTCATCGATATATTCGATCAGGTCATCGTAAGACTCTTCGTAAGCGACACCGCCCTTGGTGATTTTGATCTTCTTAAGATCGAATGCCTTATGAAGGAATACGGAACAGATATAAACGCGTAGTGCAAGATTAAAGAAGATCTCGCAACCGACGACACCGTAAAAGGTCTGGGGGAATGTGTTGACCAGAAGAGGAGTGAAGAGCCAGATCGCAATCAGAAGGATCGTGACCGGAATGTGCTTGATACTGAGAAGGATAGAATTGATGATCGTATTCTTAAAGGAGTTCTCGAACACGGCAAGAAGTGCGAATCCATAGAGAAAGATCTGTACAACGATCAGGAGCGTCACCCAGACAGGATACTGGAGCCAGGAGAGACTGCTGCTGATCAGATCGTCGCGGAAATAGATGCCATACAGTTCGAATCCGAAAATGCCGCCGAAGAGAAGGACCAGGATCCAAAGCAGGGTCCCTTTCTTGAAGCTGTTCTTAAATTCACGGAAATATTCATGATAGACCATCGGGTCCTCACCGGAGATTATCTTTAGGCAGACGCGGTAAAGAGCGCACAGAGAAGGGCCGATGGTGATGATCGGAATGCATGTGAAGAAGAAAAGAAGATTTACCCAGAATATATTAAAAAGATTCGTCAGGAACCTCATCGCCGGGTTATTCGAATTAAAAGTAGATTCGTTCATTATGTACACCTCAAAACAGAGAATATAATCTCCGGGATTCATCACACAATGATTATACCAAGAAAGCAAAGAATGTGATATCACGAAACGTTTCGCGATAGAAATGGCAACAAACGTTGTTAAAACAAGGTACAATTCGCAAGGAATGTAAAGAAAGAAGTTGGAGCAATGGTTATTATGTACCTGTAGTTACAAGAATCGGGCGAAATTTTCGTCGGAAATCTACAAATATCAGGAGGACGATATGAAAAAAGTAATTGCAAGTATTCTTTGCTTCACAATGTGCGCTGGAATGTTTGCTGGCTGTAAGGGCAAGGACGACAAAAAAGAGTCTGCTACTACAGCTTCCGGCAACGGCGACACAACAGCTTCTGCAACAGAAGGCTCTTCTTCTGCTGAGAGCTCTGAGTCTGCTGCTGACAGCAGCGAGACTGAGGCTTCCAGTGAGGACACCACAACAGAAGTTACCACAGCTATTGAGAGCTATGGTACTGGTTCCATCGAGATCAACATGTTCGCGATGAGCCCTGAGGTTCCTGGCATGGTTAAGCGTTTCATGGCTGATAACCCGGACATGGCTTCCAAGTACAAGGTAACAGCTATGGTATCTGCTAACACAAACGGCGCTTACGTTACAAAGCTGAACGCTGCTCTGACAGCTGGCGGTGACGGTGCTCCGGACATCTACGTAGCAGAGGCTGACTACATTCTGCCTTATACACAGGGTGACCTTTCTTCTCTCGCAGCTCCGTACGCTGACTTCATCGACAACGTTGATGGTAAGCTGAAGGATGCTCAGATCGCTCAGTACACAATCGATCTTGGTACTAACACAGACGGTAAGCTGGTTGCTCTTTGCTATCAGTGCACTGGTGGTGCTATGATCTACTCTGCTTCCATCGCTAAGGAAGTTTTCGGTTCTGATGATCCGGCAGAGGTTAAGAAGGCTGTTGGCGGCGGATCTGGTTCTTGGGATACATTCAAGAAGGCTGCTGCTCAGCTGAAGGAAAAGGGCTACGCTGCAGTAGCTGACTTCGGTGATCTTTGGAACGTAGCTGAGAAGGCTGCTACAACACCGTGGGTTGTTGACAATAAGGTTAACATCGACCCGCAGAGAGAAGCTTACATGGATCTCATCAAGGAAGCTTACGATAACAACTGGACCAACGAGACAGGTAACTGGAACGACGCTTGGTACGCTGCTATGAACGGCGAGTCCAAGGATCCTAAGACAAACGAAACACGTAAGGTATTCGCTTTCTTCGGACCTGCATGGCTCATCAACTACACAATGGGTGACCACTCTGCAAACACAAAGGGCGACTGGCGTGTATGTGAGTCTCCGGTAGGCTTCTGGTGGGGCGGTTCTTGGCTCTGCGTTAACAAGAAGGGCATCGAGAACGCTGATAAGAAGGAATTCCTTTCTAAGTTCGTTGAGTGGGTAACACTTGATTCTTCTGACACTGGTCTCCAGTATCTGTGGGCATCCGGTGCTATGAACGAGAACGGCACAAAGGATACAGTTGCTTCCTCTACGGTACTTGCTAAGGTTAAGGGCGACATGGCTCTCCTCGGCGGTCAGGATGCATTCCCGATCTTCATCGAAGCTACAAAGTTCGCTTCCTCTAAGTGTAAGTCTCTCCTGGATGATCAGCTCAATGGTGTATTCACAGACAACGCTGCTGACTATGCTCGTGGCAAGATCACTAAGGAAGAAGCTATCAACAACTTCAAGGATGCTTGCGCTGAGAAGGGTATCGAGATCTAATTTAGACCTTGAAACTTCAACCTCGCATCAAGTGATTGATGTAAACAATTAAAGATTCGGAGGCGGACGAAAGGGATTTCGCCGCCTCCTTTCTTTTTATTAAAGTGAACGGTGGTGTTAATTTTGAAACGAAAAAAACTCGTTAGCTATTCAAAATACGGATACCTGTTTGCTATTCCATTTCTTGTTGCTTTTCTTATTTTCACACTTTACCCGATTATGTACACCTTGCTGATCGCTTTTACGAATCAGAAAGGTATCATTCCACCAAAACTGAAAATAGCTAGTGATCCACTCGACAGCTTTAAGTATCTCTTTAAGCCGAGAGGAGCTACAGGAAAGATGAGTTATTTCCTGGACTCTCTGATCAACACGGCGAAGATTTGGATTATCAACTTTATTCCGCAGTTAACGCTCGCTCTTCTCCTTGCTGCATGGTTTACAGATAACCGTGTAAAGGTTAAGGGTATGGGCTTCTATAAGGTAGTTTTCTATCTTCCTAATATCATCACAGCAGCTACGATCGCTATCCTGTTCCGTACGCTGTTCGGATATCCTGCAGGATATCCGGTAAACGATATGCTCATTAAGCTCGGCATTTTCAAGAAGGCTTTCTACTTCCTGGATAATGGTATGGCTTCAAGAGGTATCGTTGAATTCATCCAGTGCTGGCAGTGGTATGGTTCTACCATGATCACTCTTATCGCGGCCGTTATCGGTATCAACCCCGAGATCTTCGAGGCTGCTGAAATCGACGGTGCCGGCAGATGGAGAAAATTCTGGAATATCACACTTCCGAGTGTCCGTCCGATCATGCTGTTCACACTCGTAACATCTATGATCGGTGGTCTGTCCATGTTCGATATCCCGATGCTCTTTGGTGAAGGTAAGCAGAAGCTGGGTCTCCAGACGATCGCTATCTACATCTACCAGACAGCACTTAAGGATCCTTACATGTATAACCGTGCTGCTGCAGCAAGTATTATTCTCTTCCTTATCATCATGGTGATTTCTGTCTTCCTGTTCTGGCTCCTGAGAGACAAAGACGCAGCGAAGCTCGCTAAGATGAAGAAGCAGGAAATGAAACGCGCAAAAGCATTAGGAAGGGGGTTGTAATTCATGGCATCAAATGACGTAGTTTTACACTCCAAGCAGAAGTCCGATATCGCATTTAAGACAGTAATTTATGTTGTTTGTACGATTTTGGCTCTTTTAAGTCTTTTCCCGTTTATCATCATGTTGGTCAACGCGACAAGATCTACCATTCAGATTCAGAATACGGCAGTATCTCTTATTCCTGGTAAGGATCTTTTCAAGAATATCGATATTCTTGGTAAGAAAGAGACATTCAAACCTCTCGTTGGTATGAAGAACTCCCTCATCATTTCTGTTTCTGTAACAGTCCTGAACATTTACTTCTCCTGCTTAACAGCGTATGCGATCCATGCATATGACTGGAAGCTGAAGAAAGCGTTCTTCTCTTTGATCATTGGTATCATGTGCCTGCCGGGTACTGTTACTATGATCGGTTTCTACCGTGCATGTTATCAGCTGCACCTGACCGACAACAAGCTCATGCTTATCCTGCCGGCTGTCGCAGCTCCGATGACAGTATTCTTCATGAAGCAGTATCTCGAAGGTACTCTCTCGATGGATATCGTTGAGTCAGCACGTATCGACGGTGCGAGTGAGTTTAGAACATTTAACTCGATCGTACTTCCGATCATGAAACCAGCTATGGCTACACAGGCTATCTTCGCATTCGTAGGTTCCTGGAACAACTACTTCCTGCCGATGATCCTGTTCAATAAGCCGAAGAACTACACCATGCCGATCATGGTAGCTTGCCTCAACGAGGATATCTACAAGACTGAGTTCGGTTGTATCTATCTCGGTCTCTCCATGACAGCACTTCCGCTTATCATCGTTTACCTGTGCCTCAGTAAGTACATCGTAAGCGGTATCGCTCTCGGTTCCGTTAAGGGTTAATTCTTATACCAGAACCGCTCAACAGAGCGAAAAGCAAATGGTAATCAAAGTCCCCTTTGTGAGTATTCGCAAAGGGGACTTTTTTGTGCAAGTTTTTTTGTAATAGAAATATGAGTTTATAGGAAAAGCACTGAACTTATCCCGTCCAATCAATACTCATCTTCGAAATCGAAGTCGGAGCCCGTGGTGAAAACAGAATGAGGAATCGGGTGGGAGTCCGGATGCGTCAGAGTACCATGTGCAGATACAGCTGTTCCGGAAACTCCGGAGAAGCTATTGGCAAGGGCCGGTTCCGGCTTGATCTCTTCGGGTGTTTCCTCTGATACTGAGGACGAAGCCTCAGCTTCTGCCGCAGCATGCAAAGCCTTGTTGGCCTGCTGGATCTGACGGAACTCCGAAGGTGTCTTGCCGGTGGCATTTCTGAAGCTTCTGGTGAAACTGGTCAGGTTGTTAAAGCCTGTCTGAAAAGCGATCTCGGTGACAGTATTTGATGTATCTGTCAGCAGGATCCTTGCCGCCTGCATACGGCGGTGCATAAGATAATCCGAAAAAGTAACATCCGTATAGTCCTTGAAAAGACGTGAGAAATGATACTTCGAGAAGCCTGCATAGTCGGCCGCCCACTCCAGCGTGATTTCATCCATGTAATGAGAATTGATGTGATTGATGAGAGATCTGAATTTCTCATATTTGCTTTTCGTCTTCGCATCCTCGGTACGGATCGGCGAGAACTGCGGATGAACTGAGGCGATCAGACTGAAGATCTCGAGAAGTTTGGCATAGATCGGCATCTCCAGAACCATGTTCGTGTACATGAAGTACTGGTCGTTGATCGCCATAAAGGCTGAGTAGATCTTGCCGTAGAGATTAGGATAAGTGCTCTCGTTGATCAGCTTCGGCTCGCTGAAAAAATCGGTGAGAAAAGAATACTCATAGAATTCTTTCAGAAATCCGATCGAAAAGAGATAGATAAAGCGGCAGCCTTCATTCTGGCACTCGATCTCATGGAGCGTTTCCGGCGGGATAAAGAGGATATCGCCGGGAGAGATGACAAAATTCTTGCCATTCACGATATATTTATAGTCATTTTCGATCGGGATACAGATCTCCAAAACATCGTGCTTGTGTTTCGCGAAATTACCGAACTGGTTGTTGTACCAGATTCGCATGTTCGTCTCCGGGACAAGATCCACGTCCTCATCCTCACCATGAAGTACGCGCTTGGAAAAATTACGTACCGGCTGGCTATATATCAGAGGCGTGGTATCATCGTAACCCGCACCGAAACCGTGATGTTGTATGATCTCATTATCCATAGCAACAGTATATCAGATTCTAATTCAGAAGGTAGAGGGATTCTTCGGCGGAGGGATCTACTCGAAGTCCGGGATGAAACTCTCTGAGACGGTGCCGCCCTCCTGGATAAAGGCGTTCTCCTGACCGGAAAGAGCGAGGTGATCGACCATGGCGCGGTAGTGTTCCGAAGAAAGCGGACGGGACAGCTCGGTCGGAACACCCGGCATCGGGGTGTACTGGTTCATCAGGCTGATCGTGATGCTGTTCCCATAGGTTTCGCAGAGGTAGTCCAGTACATGCTTGCTGTCAAAAAGAAGCCCGGGGAGCATGAGATGGCGGACGATAACGCCTTTTTTCATGAGGCCGTTTCCATCAAAGACCTGCTCCGGACACTGGCGGACCATCTCGGCGACAGCCTCTTTCGCACGTTCGAAATAGTCCGGAGCATGTGAGTACCTCGCGCTGATCTTCCCGGAGAAGTACTTCATATCCGGAAGGTAGATATCGATCGTTCCTTCCAGGGAACGGATCGTCTCCACGCTCTCATAGCCGCCACAGTTATAGACGGTGGGAATGGAAAGCCCTCTTTCCCGGGCGAGAAGGACCCCCTCAATAATGTGCGGGACGAAGTGCGTGCCGGTCACGAAGTTGATGTTATTGGCGCCCTGTGCCTGAAGCCCGAGCATGGCGTCTGCAAACTCTTCGATGGAATAGACGCGGCCGGGAAGTTCGTAAGGACCGAAAGAAGAATTATCTGAAGCTGTAGAACTGGAAGAGGTTCGATCTATACGTCTGGAGATCTCGTGGTTCTGACAGAAGACGCAGCCCAGGCTGCAGCCGGTAAAGAAGATCGTACCGGAGCCTTCTGTTCCCGAAAGACAGGGCTCTTCCCACATGTGAAGGCCGACTCTCGAGATCCTAAGCTCGGAGGACATCCCGCAAAAACCGGGCCGGACCGACCGGTTTACACCGCAGTTCCTGGGACAGAGATGGCATTCCTGATAGGGAGAAGTGCTTTTTGAGCAGAATTCCACGAAAAAGTAGTTCCTTTCCATTCATTTCTTATCAGTATATCGCATTGACAGGAAAAAGAGTGATTTCATAAAATAATCTCGAAAAGGAAGGTGATGTCAGCATGATCGGTTCCCGACATGAAGAATGCGGTGTTTTCGGCATTTTTGACCGTGATGGTCTAAGGATCGCGCCGCTCGTTTACTACGGACTCTTTGCGCTCCAGCATAGAGGCCAGGAGAGCTGCGGCATCGCCATAAATAACGACGGATGGATCCGCTGCCAGAAGAATATGGGTCTGGTCAGTGAGGTCTTTACCCACGAGATGCTCGATTCGCTCGAGGGCACGATCGCCATCGGCCATGTCCGGTACTCGACGACCGGCGCGAGCGTCCTCAGTAATACCCAGCCGCTGGTCACCCAGTATGTAAAAGGAACACTCTCACTGGCGCATAACGGCAATCTTACGAATGCGATCTCTCTTAGAAAAGCACTCGAAGAGGAGGGTGCATTTTTCCAGACGACCGTGGACTCGGAGATCATCGCATATCTTGTAGCGAAAGAACGTACCCGCACGCCGTCGGTCGAAAAAGCGGTGGAAGAGACGATGAGGAGGATCCAGGGCGGATATGCGCTTCTGGTCATGAGTCCGAAGAAACTGATCGCCGCAAGAGATCCGTATGGATTTAAGCCTCTCTGTATGGGAAAGATCGGAAACTCATATGTATTCGCATCGGAGACCTGTGCACTTGACGCAGTAGGTGCGAAGTACGAGCGCGACGTCGAGCCGGGTGAGATCATCGTGTGTGATGAAAACGGCATCCGCTCGATCCGCACGCACTGCAGCGGCATCTGTAAGATGTGCATCTTCGAATATATCTATTTCGCCCGTCCGGACAGCCGGATCGACGGAAAGAGTGTCTATGAAGCGCGACTTCAGGCGGGAAGGCTTCTTTGCCGGCAGCATCCGGTCGATGCGGATGTGGTCATCGGAGTACCGGAGTCGGGACTTGATGCGGCCAGTGGTTTTGCCGAGGAGTCAGGAATCCCGGTGGCAAGAGGCTTCATGAAGAATAACTATATCGGAAGAACATTTATCAAGCCCGAGCAGGGCCAGCGGCAGGAAGCCGTACATATCAAGCTGAACCCGGTAAGAGAGGCCGTCCGCGGTAAGCGGGTCGTGCTGATCGATGACTCGATCGTTCGCGGTACCACGATGGCAAATATCGTCAAGATGCTCCGTGATGCGGGAGCTACCGAAGTACATGTACGTATCAGCTCGCCGCCGTTTATCTCTCCATGTTATTATGGTACTGATGTTCCAAGCTGCGACATGCTGATCGCATGCCAGCATACGATTCCGGAGATCTGCGGGATCCTGGGCGCCGATTCGCTCGGCTATCTCGAGGTGAGCTCGCTTGGCGATCTGATCGGCGATACGGAGCATGCTTTCTGTGATGCGTGCTTCACAGGAAATTACCCGAATGCCGAGACCGGCATCGATATGATGAATGCCTGATCTGAGAAAGGACCGGCCGGCCGGAAGGCGCGGCGGCAAAGAGAAGGAGTAGCAAAATGATTTCTGCAGTGATTTTCGATATGGACGGGGTGCTGCTCGACAGCGAACCGTACCACGACCAGACCACGACATCGATCCTCGAGAGCTACGGCGCAAAGGGCGCCTATGAAGCGATCCGTCCGTATGTCGGACGCTCCTCGGCGGACCTGTGGGCAGCCATGAAGGCGAAATACGATATCCCGGCATCTGTAGAGGACCTGATCGAACTGCAGTGGAAGAAAAATGTCGCCGGGATCCCGGACTCGGGCCTGGAAAGATCCGAGGGCCTCACCGAACTTCTTGATTTCTGCCATGAAAAAGACATCCATATCGCCGTGGCATCGTCCTCGCGCCGTGATTACGTGGAGGCGGTATTTGACCACCTGAACCTCTGGCCCTATGTCGAAGTATTCGCTACAGGAGAAGAAGTGGAAAACGGCAAGCCCATGCCGGATATCTTCCTTCTGGCGGCCACGAGACTGGATGTCGATCCGGAAAGATGCCTCGTCATCGAAGACAGCACCGCAGGTGTGCAGGCGGGACGTATGGCCGGGATGTACACGATCGGCTACGATAATCCGACATCCGGCGGACAGAATGTAAATGCTGCCGATGTCGTCATAAAGTCTCTAAACGAAGTACCGAAGATCATTGAGCAGCTCTCGGAAGTAAAAGTCCTGCCGGTAACGAATCCGACCAGGAAGATGGCGGTGGTATCTCTGGCGCAGATCATCTGGAATGAGCATTTCCCGAAGATCATCCCGCAGGAACAGATCAACTATATGGTCGAGAAATTCCAGAGCATGCCGGCGATCGATAAGGCGATCACGGAAGATAATTACAAGTACTTCCTGCTGGTCTTAGGCGATACGCCGATCGGCTACTGCGGCGTCGTGCCGGAAGAAGACGACGCGCTGCTCCTGAGCAAACTCTATCTCATGAAACCCTTTAGGGGACAGCGCCGGAGCATAGTGCTTTTCGATGAGGCAGAGCGTGTGGCGCGAGAGATGGGCAAGAAAAAGATCCGTCTTTATGTAAATAAGAGAAACTATATTCCGCTCCGCGTATATCTGCGCCGCGGTTTCCGAATCGTGGAAGAAAAGAAGACGGATATCGGAGAAGGATTCATCTGCGATGATTTCATGATGGAAAAAGAACTCTGATCGGAGGATCTTTTATGCGTCCGGAAAAGAAAACTCAAAGTGGAAAGAACTATACTTCCCGTGTGGCCGGTGCTTTTGTGGCGTCGGCGGTAATGGCTTCTGCTGTCGGGCTGTCGGCGTGCGGAAGAAAGCCGGATCCCGCCACTATACCGGTAGAAACGGAAGATACACGCGCGACGGAGTCTATCGCTCAGGTAGGGACGGTGCCCGCGGAATTCGAAAGGATCATCGCGGAAGACAGATTCCGCCATGTGGAGGCTTTTTCGGACAGACTTCTGGAACTGAAAAAAGATTCCGAAGGGAAAGATCCCAATGCATTTACGATCACGATGATGGATCTCTATGGAGAGGTCCTGGCGGAGTATTCCGGAGAAAATGAAAACGATGCATACGGCGCGACAACGCTCACGGCAACATCAGATGGAGGGTTCATCTTCGCACAGGGATATAACGCCAACTACATTCCCGGCATGGATCAGATCAAGACAGGATATCACTCCAGGGTCATCAAGTGTGATGCAAAAGGGAATGTCGTATTTGATACACAGCTGGATTCTGTCGAGATAGGTGCGCTTACCGACTGCATCGAGAAGGAAGGCCGATATTACTTCTTCGGAGAAGATAAAGAAAAAGAGGGGGACAATAGCCTCGGTAAACCGAAGGTCTCCTGCATGGTTTTTGACGGATCCGGGAAATTGGAGAAGCAGCTCCTTATCGGCGGAAGCAGCCACGATCATTTGGAACAGGCGGAGAGTACAGAGAACGGGTTTCTTCTGCAGATAAATTCCATGTCTGAGGACGGGGACTTCGAAGGATCCGGAGCAAATTACCACGAGATCGGCTGGAAAGTCATTATTTCCGATGACCTCGTAATCACGGAAAAAGAAAAACTTGCAGAGCGTGCGAGACTACGCACCCGTGTCGGTGAGAAGGACGGGAAGCCTGTCTATATGGATGATAAGATGTTCGATGGCTTTGACGCCGGTGGGGTCATGAGTTATATCGATTACGGAGACAAGTATCTTCTTGTGTCCTATCATCCGACCGGAGAATATGAGAAACAGCCGGCGTATATCAGCTCGATCTGGCAGTACTCGGAGACGGTGTACTCCATGTATGACCGGTCGGGAAAACTTCTATTCCGTGCGTCGGTCGATAGCAGTCCGGATTATGATGCGATAGTTTCTTCGGGAAACGGACTCTAAGACCTTGCTGACCGTCCTTCACCGGTTATGCTATAATACTCCGTAGGCGCATTTTTCGATAAATTTGTGTCCTGCGGGTCTAGGTTATGTGGGAGGTCTATCATGGGGGTATTTAAACGCGCATTCGCGTCCGTTCTGGCGGCAGCCATTCTTATCTGCGCTTCCGGGTGTTCCAAGTCCAGGAAAGCATTCTCTTTCTCAGATGTTGAAAACACTATGATCAGCAGAAATGCGGTTAAGTTTGATGACTGTACCAGTTTCAGCCGGGCTGTCATGAGCGCGACTGATTCCAATGGCGATCTGGTATATATGAATTGTGACGGCACGGATGCGCAGTCGATATATAACGTTATCGTAAACCAGTCCTATATCCTGCCCGCATGCGAGCTCGAGTCCGCATTCTATATGTGCCGCTGGCAGAAGGATAAAAGCGGAGATCCTGCAGACACCACGATATATATCCTAACTTTTAAAGATGGAAAAACAGCGGAGAAGATGTTCTCGGCGATCGAACTGCAGCTGATCAAAAGCTGGAGTGGCGGCGAAATCGTATCCGGCAGGAAGGACTATCAGTACAGTACATTAATAGTCGAAGGAAACGGAAATAAATATGAGCGCGGGCTTTATCGCTGCAAGAATACACTTCTTTTCGTAAAGGGCCTGTGCACGGACTACGGGGATGATGAGATCGTGGGAGAAATCTGCGACAAACTCGATGTTGTCACTCCTATGAATGCAAAATAAAGAGAAAAACGGCGAAAATCGATGATTTTTTGAAAATCAGTGAGATTTTTTAAGAAAAAGTGTTGACAATCCCCTATTTGGCATCTATTATAGTGAAGCGCCCTGAAAACAGGGATATTTATGCGTGATACTTTTAGGAGGAAAAAGTCCATTATGAAGACATTTGTTGCTACACCATCAAATATCGAGAGAAAATGGTACGTAGTTGATGCTTCCGGCAAGACACTTGGCCGTCTGGCTACTGAAGTCGCAACTGTTCTGCGCGGTAAGAATAAGCCGACATACACACCTTTCATCGATACAGGAGATTATGTAATCGTAATCAACGCAAGTAAGCTCGTTCTCACAGGTAACAAGCTGGATAAGAAGATGTACCGTTATCACACAGGCTATGCTGGCGGACTCAAGGAGACCACATACAGAAAGCTTATGGATACAAAGCCGGAAAAGGCTTTCGAGATTGCAGTAAAGGGTATGCTCCCGAAGAACGCTCTCGGACGTCAGATGTTTAAGAAGCTGAAGGTTTATGCAGGCGCTGAGCACGAGCACGCTGCACAGAAGCCGGAAGTTCTGAACTTCGAAAGCTAATATAGGGAGGAATAAGTTACATGGCTAAGAAAGCTACTAAAGTTTACTTCTATGGCACAGGTCGTCGTAAGAATGCTGTAGCATGCGTACGTCTTCTTCCTGGCACAGGTAAGATCACCATCAACGACAAAGATATGGACGATTACTTCGGTCTCGAGACTCTGAAGCTCATCGTTCGTCAGCCGCTCGTAGCAACAGCTACAGAAGGCAAGTTCGATATCATCTGCAAGGCAATCGGCGGCGGTATTTCCGGTCAGGCCGGTGCTATCCGTCACGGTATCTCCCGTGCTCTGGTTCAGGCAGATGAAGAAGCTTACAAGGCAATCCTTAAGAAGGCCGGTTTCCTCACACGTGATGCACGTATGAAGGAAAGAAAGAAGCCGGGTCTCAAGAAAGCCCGTAAGGCATCCCAGTTCAGTAAGCGTTAATCGGAGGTTTATCTTCGGTTTACGTCTTCGGACGAAAGACAAGTGCTTTTCAACAAGGACCGTTCCCATATGGAGCGGTCCTTTTGTCACTTTAAGGATACATAGGCGATACATCGCTTGGTTACAATGAATCAGTAGGGGCGCCATACGGCAGGGTAATATTGTGTGGGAAAGGAGCGTTTTAAAGCGAAATGGGGAAGCAACACAATTATTTGAAAAGGACCCTGACGGCGTGCCTTTGTCTTCTGCTTCTTCCCGGAAGCGGATGCGGGAAAAAGAAGGAAAAAAGAGCGGATGAGGTGCTCTCCGGCGACCCGTATTTTGATGCGGAGATCCATGAACTGAAAATCCCGACAGATGAGACGAAAGAGATCAGAAATCTATTATTTGATTCGGTGAGTTTTTCCGGGAAACAGATACGGATCGTGTATGATCTTTCTTATGTTCCTCCGAAAAAATATGATATTTTCTCGGAAGGACATATTTATAACCGCGCAGGTACGGCGGTTTTTGATCTTAAAGGGAATATGCTCTCGAATGAGAATACCAGCCTGAGGACATCCGATGCCGCGTCTGCCACTTCTTATGATAAAGATGGCAATCTTGCGGAATTGCACGAAAGATACGGATCGGGAGGAAGAACATTTCAGATCCGGATAATAGATAGTGGCGGACAGGAGATCCGGAAAGTGGATCTGAAAGCTCCCGCGGAGCTTAGGGAGACATATTTCTGGGACTTTAAATGTCTTCCGGATGGCGGTTTCCTTCTGGAGGGACCGGATGCTGCCAGAGAACTGGCGGAATTTGCATTTGATGATTCCGGAAAATACCTCTTTACCATTTCGCCTCAGGAGCGGAACATCCGGAGCAGTGTTTTTCTTTATGAGGGAAAACCCTATGTTCTGACCGGAGCGATGGGCTCTCTCAGTTCTCTGGAAGTAAATGAGATCGATATGACAAATGGTGCGATCAAAAAGGGACAGCCGATAAAAGCAGGACTGGAACTAAGCGGAATTCAGGAAGGTGAAGACGGACTGTATTTCACGACGGGAAACGGAATATCGAGGCTCGATATTACTACCGGTGAAGCGGAAGAGATCTTAAACTGGAATCAGACAGATGTAAACCGGGAGATGATTCAGATGGCAAAGAGTTACCCGGTAAATAAAGATGAGATCAATGTTCTGGTGACATACAGCTACTCAGAGACCGGACGGGATACCTGCTATATTATCCATCTGACACGCGCATCCACTAACCCGCACGCGGGAAAAAAGATACTCCGGATGGCGGGAACCGGCATCCGTCCGGAAATCTATGGATTGATTTATGAGTATAATGCGGACAGGAATAACCCCGCCAGGATCGAAACGGTGGATTACCTCATCGACTATGATTCGGATAATACATCCGGATTGTCCGTGACAGATAAGATCTACCTGGACATGATGGAGGGGAACAGTCCGGATATCCTGCTTTCCTTTGGAGAGATGGGGAAATTCGCAGACGCGGATCTTCTTTTAGACCTGAATCCATATGTTGACGGAGAGACGGGGCTTACCAGATCAGAATACTTCGATAATATATTCCGGGCATGCGAGATAAACGGGAAACTCTATGCAGCCCCGCTCTGCTTCTGGCTGTCCGGGTATCTGGCGGACATGGAACGGCTGGATATAAAGAGAAACTGGACGCTGAAAGATCTGGAAAAGGTTTCCGGCTCGCTTCCGCCGGACGCACTTCTTATGTCGCCGAGTGAATGCTCGGAGCTGCTCTGGCGATTTATGGGGTACGATCTATCCCCGTATATGGATTCCAAAACAAAAGATGTGAAATTCTCGTGTGATGAAATGATGAGAATCATGAGCATAGCGAAAAAATACGGACAGGTGGAAGGAGGAACGGAGGTTCCGCTGCCATCAAGCCGCGCCTTGCTTATAGAACCGGATTACCGGGGCGTTTACGGGGATACGCTCAAAAACGATGAACCGGGACCTTTTGAAGAGGATATGTACCGTGACCGGAAATACGCGCTTATTCCCTACTATATGGGAAGCTTAAGTGAGTATGCATTTTTCAGCAGTCTTTCCGGAGACGCATATAGACTTGTCGGATCTCCTACATCACATGGAACCGGCGTGACTGCCTCTGTCCCATATGCGATGGCGATCACCAAAAGTACAAAGTATCCGAAAGAAGCATGGGAGGCCGTTCGCGGTTTTTTCACAGAGAATGCGCAGAAGACTTTATTGGGAAAGATGAGTGTGGAATCTGCCTCTTTCCCGATAAGAAAGAGCGTGTTTCAAGAAGAAAATGAGGATGTCGTGAAAAGGATCGGAAGAGCTTATGAAGCCTGGAAAGAAGATCGCCTTGAAAACGCATCCGGCATGCAGGATTATATCTATTTCCCGGCACGTGATGGAATCGCTGAGGAACTTTTTGAGATCGCAGAAGAGGTGAGATGTGTTATACACGTGGACGACGATATTGCTGATGTGATCGATGAGGAGACTTCCGGGTACTTCGCGGGATCCAGATCTGCGGAAGACGTATTACAGAATATCGACCGGCGGGTCCGGCAGATCGTGCAGGAACGATGAAAAAAAGAAATGATGAAAAAATGAAATAAGAACCGGAAAATAAGGAGGTAAATGAACTGTGATCATTCGTAATCCCGGGCGAAAGCTCATCGCCGTGGTGCTGCTTCTATCTATGGCAGGAGCCTGCACGGCATGTAAGAAAAAAGCGAAAGATAAAAGAAAAAGAGAGATACTGGAGTCGGACACTTTCTTTGAATCAGAGGTCGGGGAACTAAAATTCCCGGTAGATGAATCAAAGAAACTCTCTTACCTGATGGTCGACTCCGTAGAGTATCTCGGAGATATGCTCCTGGTCAATTATACAGCAACATACGAGCTTCCGGAGGAGATCTCTCACTCGAATATGCCCTACATACCGGATTTTGACTATGACGCTTTTTCTTCGCAGAAAACCGTACTGTTTGATCTTCATGGAGACCCTATCAGTAAAGGAAACCTTCATGATCCGAAAGACGGAGAATTGATGACTTGCGCTACGGACAAAGACGGAAACCTGGGCTTCCTCATCAGAGACAATAATGCGAATCCGGAACTGAGCGAATACTTTATTCTTATCAAGAATAACGAAGGCGAAGTTGTTAAAAGGATCTCCCTGGAAGTTCCCTGGTTCAAGGATAACCGTCCTATAAGCAAGATGCAGTTCCTTCCTGACGGCCTGATTACGATGACGGAAGCCAGATCGGGTATGGAGATGCCGATCTATGTGTTTGATGAAAACGGAAAAAATCTCGGGACTATTACCCCGATGGGCCGGGCGATAATGAGCGACATTTTTGTGCAGAACGGGAAATACTATATACTGACGGCTCCCTCTGACTTCTTATACTCAAATGAAATCAGCTATACGATCAATGAGGTCGATATGCAGACCTGGTCGCTCAAAGAAGGAAAGAAGACAAATGGGATCATGAGTACGGAGGCTGTATCCGCTTCGGAGGATGGCCTATATTCGACGACGCCGAATGGGATCGATAAATATGACATTTCTTCCGGGGAGATGAAAGAAATACTTAACTGGAATCAGACGGATGTGAATCATAATGTTCTTTCCATGGTGAAGAGCTATCCGAAAAATGAAAATGAGATCTTTGCCATCGCAGAGTTTTTTGATCCGGAGAATACTAGATCGACATACTATGTTATAAATCTGCATCGCGCAGAGAAGAATCCTCATGCGGGAGAAAAGATCATGTATGTGGGAGGATCATATATTTCGGACGATTTCTATGATTTTGTGCAGCGATACAACGCAGATCCCGGAAACAAGCTCCGTATCGAAACGATCGATTACGCCTTTTCCGAAACAGAAACAACAATCGAAATCGCTGAAAAGTCACCGGGTGGGCTGGCCGATAAAGTATATCTTCAGTTTCTCAGCGGGAATGCCCCGGATATTCTTCTGGGATTTTCCGGATTTGACCAGTTCCAGTACGGAGGATTTCTGGAAGATCTGAATCCATACATCGACGGGGAGGATGGACTTGACCGGTCACTATACTTCGATAATATCTTCCGTGCGATGGAATCTGACGGCAAACTCTATTCCGCGCCTCTGTGTTTTGAACTGGATGGCTGTATTGTGAATCCGGATCTGGTCGATGCGGAAAGGAACTGGTCTTTTGAGGATCTGGATAAGGTGGCGGCTTCTCTTCCTGAAAATGTCGAGCTGCTCCCGGATATGAAATGCGAAGAGATGCTGGCAAAATATCTTTCTCCGGATCTTACCGATTATATGGATATGAAAAAGAAAAACGTATCCTTCTCTTCGGAGAATATGATCCGGCTTATGGAAGAAGTGAAAAAGTACGGAAAAACAGATGAGAAGATAAAGCCTGCCCGCTGGAGTAAGTCGATAATGGGTACCTCAGGATACGAGGGGGTAATGGGATTAGGCATAGGCTCAACCTTTAGCATACAGGATGTCGGAAATTTGCTTGCCTGCGGGAACCTGGCAATGTGTGATGTCACCGTATCTGATTTTCAGGATTATCACCTGTATAAGCAGGTAGTTCCCGGTGGCGGAAAGCTCCTCGGGTATCCTTCCGCGCAGAAAAAAGGTATTCTCGCAGATCCTGTGAAATCGATCTCTATCGTGGAAGCTTCGCCGTATAAAAAAGAAGCATGGAGCATCATTAAGAGCTTCTTCGGTGAAGAGTCACAGCTCGAAACCACTGCTTTTCCCGTCAGCAGAAGTGCTTTTGCCAAAATAGGACAGGAAGAGACGGATAAACTTGCCCGGGTATATGAATATTTTCTTAAGAGCAGAGACCAAAAGGATGTCATTTATTACCCTGCCGATCCGAATATGCCGGAAGAACTGACGGAGATCGTGGAAAGCGTGCGCTTCTGCATCCATAGGGATGATGCGGTGATGGACATCATTAAAGATGAATCGGCCGGCTACTTCCTGGGCTCCAGGACAGCGGAAGATGTCCTGAAGATCGTGGATAACCGGGCGCGCCAGGTCGTGCAGGAAAGGTAAGCGGGAGAAAACCGACCGGGGGCTTTGGGAAACTTTCCGGGGTGAAAAAGAATAGGAGAAACAGTGAGACGGTCCGATGCGATCGTCTCATTGTTTTTTAGACGGATTTTTGGCACAATAGTGGCAGAAAAAGCGGGCGGCGCGGGAACCGGGGAAAGATGCCGGGAAAAGTCCTTCGCTACCTTAGGAAGAGGAACTGCATGATCATCTATAACGCAGAAATATATACGATGGAAGGTCAGGATCCGATCCGCGACGGGTATGTGGTCTTTGACAGGAAGAAGATCCTGGAGATCGGATCCGGTGACGGCTGGCAGGCCTTTATGGAGAAGATGGGAAAAGAAGACCCGAATCTCTATGTGCGCCGCGATTTTGCCGAGAATGACGAGCGGACGGAACTTCTGAATACTATCGATGCAAAGGGAGCAAGACTCTACCCCGGATTTATCGATGCACACTCGCATCTGGGACTTTTTGATGACGGCCTGACGGATGAAGGCTCGGACGGAAACGAGATCGTATCACCGATCTCCCCGGATCTTCGTGCGATCGACGGCATCCATAATGCGGATCCGTGCTTCCTGGAGGCAAAAGAAGCAGGTGTGACGATGGTCGCGGCAGGACCTGGTTCTGCCAATATCGTCGGCGGACAGTTCGCACTGATCAAGACATATGAAAAAACAGTCGACCGTGCACTCGTCGATCCGTATATCGCCATGAAGGCAGCGCTCGGTGAGAATCCGAAGATGTGCTACGGCAAGGAGAATAAGGCTCCGCAGACCCGTATGGGTAATGCGGCGCTTCTTCGCGGTGTGCTCACGGAAGCCATCGAATACTACGAGAAG
>ODAI011230205.1_pt1 | contig 18639 bp, 18 predicted proteins | sample 1539321 | NCBI WGS metagenome assembly ODAI01 (sample SAMN02144231, study PRJEB22623) | gut metagenome | biome: sheep rumen | host: Ovis aries | place: New Zealand
CAGCCCAAGAACAAAGAGAACGCCATGCGTCTGCTTCGCAGCCAACTCTACGACCGCGAACTCAAGCACCGCATGGAGGAGAAGGACAAAATCAAAGCAAGCCAGAAGAAGATTGAGTGGGGTTCTCAGATACGCTCCTATGTAATGGATGACCGCCGCGTGAAAGACCACCGCACCAACTATCAAACCTCCGATGTTGCAGGTGTGCTCGACGGCAAACTCGACGAATTTATCAAAGCTTACCTGATGGAGTTCGGGGCACAATAATGCCAGCAAAAAATATTATGACGACAGAAAAGGGATGTTCCGTTTGGAGCATCCCTTAATGATTGATGTCTGGCGGTGGTTTATTCAACCACTTCGGCCATAGCCACGCTGCCGCGGTAGGCGGGACAGGTGTGGTGGGTGCATGCGGCTACGACGAGCGTCAGCACCACAAAGGCAAGAAGAACAATTGCTTTACGTTTCATCAGAGTCCTATTTTTTCGTTTACAATTTTCAGTATCTCGGCTTCCTGACGGATGGCTTCGTCCTCAATGGATTGTGCCTTGGAGAGAATGTCAGCCTTGAAGGCTTCGTCCTTGAGCGAGGAGGCGTTGATCTTGACATTAAGATGGGCACCCATGACAGCGCTACGGGCAGCCAACGAGCCGACTCCACCGTCGGTGACACTGTTGGGGTTGCCCCATTCCACCATAGCACGGCAAACCTCGAATGCTTCAAGGGAGCGCTGCATTGTGCGGAAAGGCACCTCGGTGGCGAACTTGGTGGCCTCCTGGATGGCGGCGCTGCGGGCGGCCTTTTCCTCGTCGGTTTTCTTGGGCAAGCCGAAGGCATCCATGATTTTGTTGAATGCGGCGGTATCCTCATCGACAAGGTGCAACAGCTCGTCTTTCAGAGCCTGGCCTTTGACGGCCACATCGCTGAATTTCTCCCAGTCGTCGTCATAGGCAGCTTTGCCACCTGTGAGGTTGGCCACCATGGTGCCAAGGGAGGCGGCAAGGGCGCCCATGTAGGCGCTGACAGAGCCGCCGCCGGGGGCGGGACTCTCGCTGGCTGTCTCGTCGCAGAAGCCGCGGCAGGTGAGGTCAACCAGTTTCTTCTTGCTGTGGTCCTCGATGAGGAACTCGATGACTTTCTCTTTGGGGTCAAAGGGCTTGAGGTCGTCGAGGCCCATGCTCTTGATGGCGACTTTCATAATTTCCTCTTCACTGACGCCGAGGCTGCGCTGCTGTTTGGCAAGATAGTATTTACCGGCGTCAATAAGTACGCTCTTGGGGATAAGGCCTACAATCTCGCATCCGGTAACTCGGAGGCCGCGATTGGCGGCACAGCGACACACTTCATCGAAGCAGAGGTGCACGGGAGCCACTTTGATGGATGTGATGTTCATAGAGACCTGGGCGATGCCATAGTCTTCGATATACCAACCGATGGCCTTGGTGCCCTTGAGGGTGCCAGGGATCATGATGGTCTTGCCGTTCTCATCCTTAATGGGCTTGCCGCTGGGCTTGCCACCTTCGCGTTTGGGGCGACCTTTCTCGCGCACGTCGAAGGCGATAGCGTTGGCGCGACGGGTGGAGGTGGTGTTGAGATTGTAGTTGATGGCCACGAGGAAGTCGCGGGCACCCACCTGGGTGGCACCAGTATGGGCAGTGTGGTCGTTCCAGGTGTTGGGGCCGAAGTCGGGTTTCCATTGTTCGGTGCCGAGACGGGAGCTAAGGCTCTCGTACTCACCAGTGCGGCAGTAGGCGAGGTTGCGGCGCTCGGGGATGAAGGCGGCGTTCTCGTAGCAGTAGATGGGGATCTGAAGCTCTTCACCGAGACGCTTGCCGAGCTTATGAGCGTACTCGACGACCTCTTCCATGGTGATGTTACTGACGGGGATGAGCGGGCAGACATCGGTGGCACCCTGACGGGGGTGGGCCCCATGGTGCTGGGTCATGTCGATGAGCTCGGCTGCTTTTTTGACCACCTGGTAGGCAGCCTCGAGAACGGGCTCGGGCTCGCCGACAAAGGTGATGACTGTGCGGTTGGTTGTCTGGCCGGGATCGACATCGAGGAGTTTCACACCTTCGACCTTTTCAATCTCGGCAGTCACCTGATTGATAATATCCATGTTGCGGCCTTCGCTGATATTAGGCACGCATTCAATGAGTTGTTTCATGTTGTAAGGTTTTTGTTCAAAGTGCAAATATACATATTTTTTTCAAATACAATATATTTTCACGCTTTTCGCGTCTTGTAACCTCACTCCTCCCCTATTCTTCCCATTTTTTTGCTGTCAAAAACATATTGTAGAATCATGGAGGCTTACTATAGTCATAAGAGATGTATAACTGAATGTCATAATGTTATGGATTATTAAAAAAAGGAGCAGGATTTGTAATTTATTTGTATATTTGCATTTTGATTTAAATGAGAAGAAAACGCCGACATATTATCTATTGCCTGATACTATGCTTGTTACCAATTACGGCAATGGGACAGAGTATCATAGAATTGCATCTGGAGCAAAACGAGTGCGCGGGAACTGAGCAGATGGTGACGTTCGGCTTGCGGAGGACGAATACCGTGGTGGTGAGCAACCAGAATGCGACGTTGGGGCACAGCGAGCAGATATTCCTGCCCGACGGAGTGGAGTGCAACGGGAGCTGCTCGTACCGATCGCCTGTGACATTTTCGAACTTCGACCCATCAGCACGCATCACGTCGGTGGAGAATATCAAGTATGTACGTATCAAAATGGAGCATTCGTATATCGGCGACATTTATATCAACATCACTTGTCCCAACGGTCAGAAGGCCGACATCATGCGCTATGCTGGGACAGGAAGTTCGGCCTGCGACGGAACAATACCGACCGAGTCGGTGGGATGGCTGTACGGTGATAATCTGAATGAGGGTTATTATTTCGGAGAGGCCAACGACGAAGAGAACGAGACGAATCCGTGCGACGCCAATGCCGTGAAGAACGAGCCTGGCGTGGGGTGGAATTACTGCTGGAGCAATAACACGACAAGTGGGTACCAGTATGCTCCCGGCGACGGCATCGTGTATCGTGCCACCAACGGAGGCAACGATAATATTGTGGATTCGTCGAATGTGGCTGCCCACAGTCGTTTTTATCATCCCGACCAGAGTTTCACGCGACTTATCGGATGTCCGCTAAACGGCACATGGTTTATCGAGGTGGTGGATGGCTACTCGGTCGATAACGGATATATTTTCGAGTGGGACCTTTCGCTGGACGCTTCGTTAATAGACAGTTGTCGTGCCGTGAGCTACGATGTGACAGGTGGACCGTCGGTGAGGGTGAACGATTCGACATTCCGACTAATTGCTCCGGCATATGTGCAGCACGACTCGACGGTGAACTACCGTTTTATCGTTGTCTCTTCGTGCGGCGACACCATTGATACGACGGCGGCGATCACGTATCACCCCAACCTGCAGGGCGACACAATCGACACAGCTGTGTGCGAGGCATTGCGATGGGGATCGAGGTTGTATGACCGCGACACGATGTTTTCATTCAATGGGAGTTCATACTGGGGGTGCGACAGCATAGGGACGGTGAATTTGACGGTATATCCCAGCTACCGGCATCATTTCTACGATACGGTATGTGTGAACGAGCCTTATTTTTTTGAGGGTGAGACTTATTACAGCCACGGTACTTACACGATGCGTATGGCGACGGTGCGGGGGTGCGATTCACTACTAGTGCTGCATTTGCACGTAATGTCGGAAGATATGCGGGCGGGCATCAAGGCAATACCGTTGATAGTGACGCCTGAGGAGCCGGACATTGAGTTGTATGATGCCAGTCGTCACAACGACTGGAGCGAGTGGCAGATGGGTGGCGAGGAGCAGCGTGCGACGCACCTGACCTACCGCTACCCGGTGGAACAGGATTCACTAGTCATAGAACTAGTAGCATTCAGCTATGCGGGCTGCTCGGATACGGCGAGGGTGACGGCTCAGATTGACCGTACAATGGTAACGGTGCCGAATGTGTTCACACCGAACCTTGAAACTAACAAGGTGTGGCGTCCAGCGCTACTGGATGTGAGCGAGATGGAGGTGTGGATCTACAGCCGGCAAGGGAATCTGGTGTCCCATCTTGAGGGAACGGATGCTTTCTGGGACGGCCGGAATCTAGATGGAACTCCCTGCCCACAAGGGAGCTACGTCTATCAGATGCGCTACCGGTCGAAATTACGTTCGGAACAGGTATTGACACGAGCGGGAAGCATCACATTGATAAGATGAATGATGATTTGTGAGCTATGCGTTGTATTCTAAATAGTCAATTAAAAAAATGATAGAGATTATCGAAAGAGCATGGGGTGAAGCGGCGTTGATGGAGAGGAATGAGACCCGAGAAGCAGTAAACGAGGTGGTTGCTCTGCTGGATCAAGGAAAGTTGCGTATAGCAGAGAGAGAGGAAAGCGGAGCATGGCGGGTGAACGAATGGATAAAAAAGGCCATATTGCTCTACTTCAGACAGCAAGGGATGCAGACACAGGAAGCAGGTCCGATGGAGTATCACGATAAGATACCGCTGAAGCACGATTTTGCAAAGAGTGGTGTACGGGTGGTGCCGCCGGCGGTGGCTCGTTACGGAGCCTATCTGGCTCCGGGCTGTATATTGATGCCCAGTTATGTAAACATCGGAGCCTATGTGGATAGCGGCACGATGGTGGATACGTGGGCCACGGTGGGCAGTTGCGCCCAAATAGGGAAGAACGTGCACTTGAGTGGCGGCGTGGGCATCGGCGGCGTGTTGGAGCCTCTGCAGGCAAGTCCCGTCATCATCGAGGACCATTGCTTCATCGGGAGCCGCTGCATCGTGGTGGAAGGTACCCACATAGGCGAGGAGGCGGTGTTGGGCGCAGGCACGGTGATTACGGGCAGCACGCCCATCATCGATGTGAGCGGCGAGGAGGCGGTGGAATATCATGGAAAGGTGCCGCCGAGGAGTGTGGTGATTCCCGGGAGCCGCACCAAGCATTTCCCTGCTGGCGACTATCAGGTTCCATGCGCCCTGATTATCGGTCGCCGCAAGGAGAGTACTGACAAAAAAACATCGCTGAATGACGCATTGAGAATGTTTTAAATCATGAAAAGACTGATAATCATATTGGCAATGGGGCTGCTGGCGACGGGATGCGTGAAACACGAGGAACTGAGTTTCAGCGGCGAGGTGGTGGCGATACGCAGTTGCTCGGTCACCTACACAGACATGAACGCCGGCTATATCGTGCAGCTTGAGACTCCCGCGGGCGTGGGCGGCACGGTAATTTCGAACGACCAAAAGGACACGATGGACAACCTAATCGTGTTGTATGAGCCGCCGAAAATTCTGCAGGTGGGCACACATCTGCACGGCAAGTTCTACATAGACAACAAATACTCGAAGGCCAACGGATGCGTGAGTTGGAACGATGAGAACGTGGGCAACCTGCCAGAAGGCGTGTTCACAGAAGCCGTTGTTGATTAATAGGTGGAAAAGTTTTATCATGGAAGAGCATCCGTAAAATAAAATATATGTATTTTTGCACTTTCAAAAAAGTGGAAAACAAAACACAATAAAAAATGAAATTTATAGTCAACAGTCAGCAGCTTCTCAAACAGTTGCAATCGCTCAGCGGTGTACTTTCGAGCAACAACACGATGCCCATCATCAACTGCTTCCACTTCCATTTGGAGGAGGGACAGCTGACGATGAAAACGACGGATCTTTCGACGACCCTCGTGGCACGTATGGATGTGGAGACCTCGCGGATGGAGCAGCCTGAAGAGGTGGCCATTCCTTCAAAAATGCTTCTCGACATCCTGAAGACGTTTGATGATGTTCCCCTTACCTTCGACGTGGATCAGAGCAACTATTCTATCGAGATTGCCTCGGGTCAGGGTCAATACCACTTGGCGGGCATGGATGCTGCCACCTATCCTACCATGCCGACAGCAGAAGGCACGAACACGGTGGTGCTGGGCGGCAACGCCTTGGTGGAAGCCATCAACAAGACTGTCTTTGCAACAAGCAACGACGAGATGCACCAACAGATGAACGGTATCTTCTGCGAGATGACGCCCGAAGGTATCACCTTTGTGGCCACCGACGCCCACAAGCTGGTGCGCTACCGCCGCAACGATGTCCACAGCGAGGTGAGCACCAACTTCATCCTACCCAAGAAGCCCATTATCATAGTGAAGAACATCTTGGCGGGCCGTAAAGACGACAGTGAGGTGAGCATTGAATACAACAACACCAATCTTTTCATCACCTTCGACAACTTCTACATTGTCTGCCGTCTTGTGGATGGTCGCTATCCCAATTACGAGGCCGCCATACCGAAAGACAATCCCAACAAGCTGATTATTGACCGCCAGTCGTTCTTGAACACCCTGCGTCGCGTGAGCATTTTTGCCAGCGAAGCCACCCGTCAGGTGCGCCTCTCCATCGGTGCAGAGAAGATGGAGATTTCGGCTGAGGACATCGAGTTTTCCAACAAAGCCAACGAGACCATACCTTGCCAATATGAGGGTGACCCGATGGATATTGGATTCAACGCCAAGTTCCTCACCGAAATGATCAGCAACCTCGACAGCGAGCAGGTACTCATCGAATTGTCTCATCCTTCGCGCGCAGGTATCATATTCCCCTACTACACCGAAGAGCCCGAAGGAAAGGCCGACGACATTCTGATGCTTGTCATGCCGGTAATGTTGGCCAACTGATTTTAAGAAAGTTAAGCATTTAGAGTTGAAAAACAAGGTTAATCTCTGGGGAACCCATGGAGCCACAGTGCTAGGCATCACGCTGGTGCTGTTCATGCTGGGGTTGTTGCTGGTGATAGAGTACCACTCCTATCGCCTGACGCACGATGCCCAGGAGCGGATCACCTACAAGGTGGACCTTTCACCCGACATCAGCGATTCGATAGCCCTTGCCGACATGGCGGTGGTGGAAAAGATGCCCTATGTCAAGCATGTGGATTACATCTCGAAACAGAAAGCCGCCGAGATATTCACCGAGGATCTGGGCGAAGATTTCGTGGGATTCATTGGCTACAATCCACTTTATCCGTCGCTGATGGTAAATTTCCGCGTCGATCTGCTGCCGGATAACAGTAGCGAGGTGCTGGATCGATTCTGCGAAGAAGTGGGCGGTTTGGAAGGAGTGACAGGTGTGGCCTATCAGGAGAATGTGGTCAGCGAACTACGGGAAGTATTCTATAAGCTATCATGGTTTCTCATTGTCTTTGTCGTATTGCTGCTAGTTATCACCATCGTACTCATTGCCAGCCTAATCCGTATAGCCATCTATGCACGGAAAGATGCTATCGGGACCATGCGTATGGTTGGTGCTACGGCGGGATTCATCACGCGGCCGTTCCTTTGGCGCAGCGTGCTCTACGGAGCCTTGGGCGGTTTGATTGCCTCCCTGCTGACAGCCATTACCCTGTGGGTGAGCAGCAACGAGTTCGACTTGAACCTGATGGCGCCGGAACACTGGATGTGGTACGGTGCGATTGCCGTCGTACTGATTATCGTAGGCATCGCAATTGCATGGGTTTCCACTGCTGTTACGGTGCGGATGTATATTGCAAAAAACTGAAACAAAATGGATAAACCCGTCATCAAAGAAGAAGAAAACAAAGGTTTTGAACTTGCATTCGGCAAGATCAACTACATCCTTATGGCAGTAGGCATTGTGCTGCTAGCCATTGGGTATGCGCTTCTCAGCGGAGGTGGTTCCGACGACCCCAATGTGTTCAATCCCGCCATGTTCGACACCCGCCGACTGGTCGTGTCGCCCATCCTCATCGTGCTGGGATTTGTCGTGGAAATCATAGCCATCATGTACAAAAAGAAGTAAGCCATGGAATGGTTTGAAGCACTGATACTAGGCATCATACAAGGTCTCACGGAATACCTCCCCGTCAGCAGCAGCGGCCATCTGGCCATCGGCGCCCACCTCTTCGGCCTCTCCGGAGAAGAGAACCTTACCTTTACTGTAGCGGTACATGTGGCCACCGTGCTGAGCACCATCGTCATCCTGTGGAAGGAGATTGTGTGGCTCTTCACCGACCTCTTCAAATGGAAATGGAACGAGGGCACGAAATACATTGTCAACATCCTCATTTCGATGATTCCTGTAGGCATTGTCGGCCTCTTCTTCAAAGACAAGGTGGAAGCCATCTTCGGCAGTGGGTTGCTGGTGGTGGGAATTTGCCTGATGGTGACGGCATCGCTGCTGGCGTTCAGTTATTTCGCCAAGCCTCGCCAACGAGAGCACATCTCCCCCTGGCATGCCTTTGTCATCGGCATCGCCCAGGCGTTGGCTGTGCTGCCCGGCCTTTCCCGTTCCGGCAGCACCATCGCCACCGGCCTGCTGCTCGGCAACAGAAAGGAGCGTCTAGCACAGTTCTCTTTCCTGATGGTCATTCCTCCCATCCTCGGAGAAGCCCTGCTCGATGTGAAAGACATGGTTGAGATGGGTGTCAGCCAGGCCATGGCCGGCCTTCCCACCCTCTCGCTGATCGTAGGATTTCTTGCTGCTTTCATCAGCGGGTGTTTGGCATGCAAATGGATGATCAACATTGTGAAGAAAGGCAAGCTTATCTGGTTTGCCGTCTATTGCGCCATCGTCGGCATTCTCACCATTGTTCTGCCCTACGTGCTGTGATCACACTCGAGCAGCTTCAGGCAGGCATTGTATTGCCCATTGACAAACCGCGTCAATGGACGTCTTTCCAGGCAGTCAACAAGATCAAGGCCGTAGTACGTAACAGCTACGGCCTTAAAAAGTTAAAGATTGGCCATGCCGGAACCCTCGACCCACTGGCCACAGGTCTGCTATTGGTGTGCCTCGGAAAAGCCACCAAAAGCATTCCCCTATTGCAGGACGGTGACAAAATATACACGGGCACCATGGTGTTTGGCGCCACCACACCGTGCTACGACATGGAGCGAGCCATTGACCGGCACTACCCTTTCGAGCATATCACCGCCGAATTGGTGGAGCAGCACTCCCGTCGGTTTGTCGGCAACATCATGCAGACGCCACCTATGTTCAGTGCGGTAAAGATTGACGGGAAACGAGCCTATGAATTGGCTCGCGAAGAGTTGGAAGATATTCGGAAGCCGTGTGCCAAACCCGTCACAATCCAATGTTTTGAGATCACCGACTTCACGCGCTCTTTTGTTCCACCCCAAACAGACATCACAGATGCGCTTCCCGTCCCCGGGAAACATTTGTACGACCATCCGCAGTGTGTCATCCCTGAAGGGCTTCCAGCCATCGACTTCCGCATCCATTGCGGAAAGGGGACCTACATCCGCAGCCTTGCACGTGACCTCGGGGAGAGTCTCGGAAGCGGAGCTTTCCTGGCTTCGCTGCGTCGCGAGCAAATAGGGGAATACTCCGTCGGCGAGGCACTCAAAATAGATGAAATAGAGCGCTACCTGTGTGGTGAAAATGTTAAAAATGAGAACCTGAAGTGTTTTTTTGTCAATAAATAGGAAAAAAAACGTATTTTTGCATCGTTTTTAAGAACATATATAATCGCTATGGAACTGAAAGGTAAAATATCGCAAATCATTGGTGCCGTTGTCGATGTAATGTTTCCCGAAGGGGAAAGCCTGCCCGACATCTACACCGCCCTCAGCGTAAAACGTGCCGATGGCCACAAAGTCATCCTTGAATGCCAGCAGGACATCGGAGAAAACACCATGCGCTGCATTGCCATGGACTCCACCGACGGTCTGGAGCGCGGCATGGAGGTCGAATCCCTTGGTGGCCCCATCTCGATGCCTGTGGGAGAGAATATCAACGGACGTCTCTTCAATGTCATCGGTGAAGCCATCGACGGCATGCCCACCCCCGAACATGAGAAGCGATACAGTATCCACCGTGAACCTCCCAAATTCGAGGACCTGAGCACCAGCCAGGAGATTCTCTATACCGGCATCAAGGTCATCGACCTCATCCAGCCCTTCCTCAAGGGTGGTAAAATCGGTCTCTTTGGTGGTGCCGGCGTGGGCAAGACTGTGCTTATCCAGGAACTCATCAACAACATCGCCAAGAAATACAGCGGCATGTCGGTCTTTACCGGTGTCGGAGAGCGTACCCGCGAGGGTAACGACCTGCTGCGTGAGATGATCGAGGCCGGCGTTATCAAATACGGCGAAGCTTTCCAGAAAAGCATGGAAGAGGGCAACTGGGACCTGAGCAAGATTGACAAAGAGGCCTTGAAGGACTCGAAATGCACCATGGTGTTCGGTCAGATGAACGAGACCCCCGGTGCCCGTGCCCGTGTGGCCCTGGCAGGTCTGACTTTGGCCGAGTACTACCGTGACGGCGACGAAAAAACAGGTGGCCGCGACATCCTGCTCTTCATCGACAATATCTTCCGCTTCACACAGGCCGGCTCTGAAGTGTCGGCACTGTTGGGACGTATGCCTTCGGCTGTAGGCTACCAGCCCACCCTGGCCACCGAGATGGGACTCATGCAGGAACGCATCACCTCCACCAAGCGTGGCTCCATCACCTCTGTGCAGGCTGTCTATGTGCCTGCCGACGACCTGACCGACCCAGCCCCCGCCACCACCTTCGCACACCTTGACGCCCAGACGGTGCTCAGCCGCAAGATTTCCGAACTGGGCATCTATCCCGCCGTCGATCCCCTCGGATCCACCTCGCGTATCCTCAGTCCCGACATCGTCGGCGAGGAGCATTATGAAACCGCCCAACGGGTCAAGCAGATGCTCCAGCGATACAACGAGCTGCAGGATATCATCGCCATCCTCGGCATGGAAGAGCTCGGTGAGCAGGACAAACTGGTCGTCAGCCGTGCCCGTCGTGTGCAGCGTTTCCTCTCGCAGCCCTTCTTCGTGGCCGAGGCGTTCACCGGTCTCGAAGGCAAGTTTGTCAACATCGAAGACACCATCAAGGGATTCAAGATGATTCTCGACGGTGAAGTCGATTACCTGCCCGAGCAGGCATTCCTCATGGTCGGCACCATCGAGGAGGCTATTGAGAAAGGCGAGAAGATTCTGGCCGAAACGAGATAAAGGTATGAAAGTCAAAATCACAAAACCCGACAGCACCCTCTTCGACGGCGAGGCCAAGCTGGTCCAGTTGCCTGGAACCGGTGGATTGTTCGAAATTCTCAACAACCACGCCCCTATCATTTCCTCGCTGGCCAAGGGTTCTTTGCGTCTGGTGCTGCCCGACGACAGCGAACAGACTTTCGACATACGTGGAGGTGTGGTCAAAGGCCAGCAGAACGACCTGCTTATCCTCGTGCAATGATTATCGCCGACGCACACCTTGACGGTGAGGCAGTAGATATTATCCTCAACGGCAATACGATAGAAAACGTCGTCCCCCACAGCCCATGCCCATACGACATCGATGCGCATGGGCTTTCTGTTTTCCCCGGGCTCTGTAACATGCACTCCCACGCGCCCATGACCCTTTTCCGAGGTTTGGGCGACGATCAGCCGTTGGACGTATGGCTCAACGACTACATCTGGCCCGCCGAAAAGGAACTCACAGATGAACTCGTCTATCAAGGCACTCTCCAGGCCTGTCGCGAGATGCTCGCCTCCGGCACCACCGCCTTCAACGACATGTACTTCCACTTGCCCGCGATGGCACAAGCCGTCGCAGAGAGCGGCATACGTGCCATGCTGGGACTGAACATCTTCGGCGACGGCCACGAACTGGACACGCTGGACGAAGTGATGCACCGGTGCAGCGATGCCGGCGTCCATCTCTCCATCGCACCCCATTCGATTTACGCCGTCAGCGAGAAAGGCCTGCGCCGCTCCGCCGATGCCTGCAGAGAATTGGGACGCCCTATGCACATCCACATGAGCGAGACACAGAAGGAAGTGGATGACTGCCTACGTGAGCACGGCTGCCGCCCCTGGGAATGGCTCGACCGTCTCGGCATCCTCGACCAATTGGGGTCCAACATCATAGCAGCCCATTGTCTTCATCTGTCCGACAATGAGATACGTCTTATCGGAGACCACCGGATCACCTGCGTCCACTGCCCCAACTCAAACCTCAAACTTGGCTCAGGCTACCGTTTTCCCATGCTCGAACTCCTTGAGGCCGGTGCCCAAGTGGCACTTGGCACCGACGGAAGCGCCTCAAGCAACAACCTGGACATGATCGAAGTGATGAAGACCGCGGCCCTGCTCCAGAAGGGTTGGCGAGGCGACCCCACCGTGGTGCCAGCAAGGCAGATTCTCTCTGTCGCCACCCTCGGGCATACAATAGCCCCCGGTCAGCCCGCCAGCCTCTTCCTGGCCGACGTGGGAAGCCTCTCCGACCTCGTCTATGCCTCCCACGGCGACTGCGTCAGACTCACCCTGGTGTCCGGCCGCATCGTCTATCAAAGCGCCTGACATCCTTTCCTTCACCTCCGCATCAACTCCGTCTTACCTCCGTCTCAACTCCGTCTCACCTCCGTCTCACCTCCGTTGATGAACGGAGGTGAGATGAAGAAGAGACGCGGGTGAAACGCAGGGGGGGATGGTGTCAAAAAGAAGGGATATGACGTTTAAGCGATATTTTTTTTTATAAGATACAATATTTTATTTTGAGTTTTCGTTATGGGGGAAAATCAGAGATAAAGAGATGAAACTTTCGCAATTCCGATTCAACCTGCCCAAAGAACTGATAGCGGAGAAGCCCGTGCGCAACCGCGACGAGGCGAGGATGCTGGTGCTGCACCGCGCGAGCGGCGAAGTGGAGCACCGTCTGTTCAAGGACTTGATTGAATATGTAGATAAAGACGATGTGGTGGTGGCGAACAACACGCGCGTGTTTCCGTCGCTGCTGGAGGGTGAGAAGGAGAAGACGGGTGCCAGAATCGAGGTGTTGCTGCTGCGCGAGTTGAACGAGGAGACACGGCTGTGGGATGTGATCGTGGATCCGGCGCGCAAGATAAGGATAGGCAACAAGCTTTATTTCGGCACGAACGACGCGTTGGTAGCGGAGGTGGTGGATAACACGACGAGCCGGGGACGGACGATAAGGTTTTTGTTCGACGGGAGCCACGAGGAGTTTATAGGCATCGTGCGCGGCATGGGCCGCACGCCGCTGCCGGAGGAGTTGAGGAGGCTGCGCGACATCGAGAAGAGCGACGCGGAGAACTACCAGACGATCTATGCGAAGCACGAGGGTTCGGTGGCGGCACCGATCGCGGGACTGCATTTCAGCCGAGAGCTACTGAAGCGGATGGAGATCAAGGATGTGAAGTGGGTGGAGCTGACGTTGCACACGGGCATGGGCGAGTTCAAGGCCATCGAGGTGGAGGATTTGTCGAAGCACCGGATGGATGCCGAGGAGATGCACATCGGACAGGAGACCTGCGACGCCATCATGACGGCCCACGAGAGCGGGCATCACGTGTGCTGCGTGGGCACGACGACGATGCGAGCGTTGGAGAGCGCGGTGACCATTCCCGGAAAGGTGTGCCCCTACGACGGCTGGACGAACAAGTTCATCTTCCCGCCCTATGAGTTCACGACGGCCGACATGATGGTGACCAACTTCCACCACCCGATGAGCAGTCAGTTCATCATGGTGAGCGCTTTTGCGGGTCCCGAACTGATGATGCAGACTTACCAGACGGCCATCAAGGAGAAGTACCGCTTCTCGACTTACGGCGACGCGATGCTGATTGTCTGAGATGACTCCGCTGGCGGAAATATTAAGGCCAAGAACACTTGACGACTACATCGGACAACAGCACCTTGTGGGACAGGGTGCTGTTCTTCGCACGTTGATAGAGAGCGGTCGGATACCGAGCATGATATTCTGGGGACCTCCGGGCATCGGGAAGACGACGTTGGCGATGATCATCAGCAACACGCTGCACCGGCCGTTCCACACGCTGAGCGCGATAAGCAGCGGCGTGAAGGAGGTGCGCGAGGTGATCAACGCGGCACAGGAGGAGGAGGGCGCCATACTTTTCATCGACGAGATACACCGCTTCAACAAGGCGCAGCAGGACTCGCTGCTGGGGGCCGTAGAGCGCGGCACCATCACGCTTATCGGCGCGACCACCGAGAACCCGTCGTTCGAGGTCATTTCTGCCCTACTCTCCCGCTGCCAGGTGTATGTGCTGAAGGAGTTTGACGAGCAGGATATGCAGCAGCTGATAGCGAGCGCCGTGAAGTACTACGCCACACAAGGGATCACCGTAGAGGTAAACGAAGACGAGGCCCTGATGCGCATCAGCGGTGGCGATGCGAGGAAGCTGCTGAATGCCATTGAGCTGATTGTCAACAGGGCGAATGGGGTTAATGGGGCGAATGGGCATATTGTGATTGACAACGAAAAGGCTACCACCGTCATTCAGCAGAACTTGGCCTTTTACGACAAGCAGGGGGAGATGCACTATGACATCATCTCGGCCTTCATCAAGAGCATGCGCGGCAGCGACCCGAACGGGGCTGTCTATTGGCTGGCGAGGATGATTGAAGGCGGCGAGGATCCGCTGTTCATCGCCCGCCGCATGCTGATATTCGCCAGCGAGGACATAGGAAACGCGAACCCCAACGCGCTGCTGCTGGCCAACGCGACGTTCGACGCGGTGAGCAAGATAGGCTACCCGGAGTGCCGCATCAACCTGTCGCAGTGTGCCTGCTATCTGGCCTGCTCGGCGAAGAGCAACGCGACGTATATGGCGCTGGAGAACGCCACAAGCATGATACGCCGCACGGGCGACCTGCCTGTGCCGCTGCACATACGCAACGCCCCCACCAAGCTGATGAAGCAACTGGGCTACCACGAGGGCTACAAGTATGCCCACGACTACAATGGCAATGCGGCTCTGGGTGGTTTTGCAGAGCAGGAGTACCTGCCGCAGGGGCTGGAGGGCACGCGTTTCTACGAGCCCGGCACCACACCGCGCGAAGAGGAGACCCGCCGCAGCCTGCAGGCACGCTGGGGCGGGAAGTACGGCTACTGACGGTAGTCCTTCAAAGAAGTTTGCATATTACGCTGGAACGAGCTCTCGAATTTGGAGCGCTCAAGGTATCCACACTGGTGAGCCAGACGAGCCATGTCGTCGGGGTCGTCGGTGTGGTATTGATCGGGATGTTCGTTGAGAAGGGCAAGGGCGTGTTCGATGCGTAACGAGTCGATATAATCGGCGAAAGAGGAGCCGTTCATGCGGTGCACGGCATCGATGATGTCGTCCTCGGAGACGTGGAAATGGTCGGCGAGAAGGAAGACGGAGAGGTCGGGGTTGAGGAACGCCTTGGTCTTGACAATATGGTCGGCAAGGTTGCCGCCCAAGACGTCCAGGTCGCGACGCGACTTGACGGAGAGGCGCTGCTGGTTTCTTTTGATGGTTTCTGCACCGATGGGTGTGCGGAAGGCATAGTAGCCGATGAAGAACATGACGACAGCCTGGAGTACAGCGCCTACGGCGACACCAAGGACAGGGCGCGGTGTGTTGAAGGGGTATACCACATAACTGAATACGACAAAGAAACAGTTGAACGCAACAAAGAGGTATGTGCCAAGCAGGTCGGCACGATGCACACGGTTGACGGAGTAGTACTCGTCGAGCAAGCGGCTGAAGCGGTTGATGCGTATGAGGCTGTATATGCCTACGAAGGTGGTTTCGGCAACAATGAGGAACCAATAGAGGTAGTAGTGGACAGAGACGATGAGGTTGTAGCGCCAGCTGCCCTCGTAGAAGCGATGGGCGATACCATCACTGCCACGGATAATCCACAAACGATACATGTCGGCACCGCCGATGATGATCGACGCAGCCATTAGGGCCACCACGACACAAGCAGGTATAACGAGTACGTGGAGCCTGGTCAGCTTTGGACGTTTTTCTCCAGTCTCGGTCAGGGTAGTGACAGCGGCCAGGATGAGTGGCGGGGTGAACATTGACAGCACCATGAAGATGATGACAAGCAGGAATTCCCCTTTAAGGAAAGTGTTGAAGAAAGTACTGTAGATGATGACCGACAGCGACATGGCCAGCAGGGCTGCCATAATGAGCCACTGGGCCCCCAAAACGCGGCGCTTGAACAAGAGCGTCACAAAGGGCCAATAGAGCGAAGATAGGCCCAAAAGGAAATATATCAACGATATCGGGGTCATGATTCAAGGTTTTTAGTGCGTATGTATTCAGCCAACATTCGTGCATCATAGTTCATGCGATAGATAAAGCGCCCCGTAATAAACTGCAAAACGGTGAGCAGCATAGAGCATACTATGAGCCAATATTTATAGTAGTACGGTCTGAAGTCGATAGCTATGAATGCAATGGCAGCCAAAGGCAAGAACATCCATGCGAGGATGTTGAAACCTCGGCTGTTGAAGAAGGGGGTGTTCATATTCTCGGCATAGTAGCTGTTATAACGCCTCTGGTAGTTGCGCATCTTGAAGCTGGCAATAAGGACGAGGATAAACGACATGATGACCAGCAGTGCGGGGAAAAGCCAGTGGTCCCAGAAGAGCATGTAGTTCCATGCTCTGTCGCCGGCAATCCATGATACGTTACCTTCGATAATAGCATAGCACATCTCCTCATAACGACGCGGGCCCAGCCAGAAAGCGCCAATGGTAAGGCCTATGATGAACAGCAGCGGTATAATGAATATACGCCGCTGTTCCAGTGTGGCACCGCGAGCCTCGGTGTGTGAGCATATACCGACATAATACATCGGTGCACAAACCAACGAGAGCACCTCAAACATGAAGTCGTAGATGAACAACTGCCCCTCACGGCCACGGAAGAAGATGGCAAGGACCGTCATAGCCGTAGCCTCAATCAACAACATCAAGCTCAGCACAACCTGTGCCATTGTTGGACGACGTTTAAAGACGGTCGTCACCAGCGCCCATACCGCCGATATCAAAGCGGGCAGGAAAAGGATGTAACTCCACCTCATATCTTTCTATCGTTTTCTATGAATTTAACAAGCTCGTCTACGGCGTCCTTCTGGTCGATGTCGCGCTTGACGATTTCTTTGCCTTTGTAGAGAGTGATCTTGCCGTGGCCGGAACCCACATAGCCGTAGTCGGCGTCAGCCATCTCGCCGGGGCCGTTGACGATGCAGCCCATCACGCCGATCTTCACGCCGACAAGGTGCTTGGTCTTCTCCTTGATTTCGCGCAAAGCCGTCTGGATGTCGTACTGCGTGCGGCCGCAGCTGGGGCAGGCGATGTATTCGGTCTGCGTGATGCGGGCGCCGACGGCCTGCAGGATGTCGTAGGCGATGGGCATCTCGCGCTCGGGATCTTCGGTGAGCGAGACGCGCACCGTGTCGCCAATGCCGTCAATCAGCAGCGCCCCGATGCCGGCGGCGCTCTTGAGCCGTCCCTGCATGCCGTCGCCCGCTTCGGTGACACCCAGGTGTATCGGGTAGTCCATACCCATCTCATGCATCTTCTGGACGAAAAGTCTGGTGCTGTCGACCATCACCTTCACATTAGAAGCCTTCATCGAAAAGACGAGATTATGAAAATCCTGCTGGCGGCAGACCTCGGCGAACTCGATGGCGCTCTGGGCCATTCCTTCTGGCGTGTTGCCGTAGCGACTCATGATGCGCTCGGACAGCGAGCCGTGATTGGTGCCGATGCGCATAGCGGTATGGTGCCGCTTGCAGATGTCGATGAGCGAGGCCATCCTCTCCCCTATCCTCTTGAGTTCGTCGTTGTATTCCTGGTCGGTGAACTCCAGCTTGCCGGTGTTGCGGTCGGTGTAGTTGCCTGGGTTGACGCGCACCTTCTCCACCAGCGTGGCGGCCACCTCGGCGGCCTTGGGGTTGAAGTGGATGTCGGCGACGAGGGGCACCTCGCAGCCGCGACGGAGGAGTTCCTCCTTGATGCGGCCGAGGTTCTCGGCGGCCTTCACGTCGGGCGCCGTGATGCGCACCAGCTCGCAGCCCGCCTCCACCATGCGGAGCGTCTGCTCCACGGTGGCGCGGGTGTCCATCGTGTCGGTATTCGTCATGCTCTGCACGCGCACGGGCGCTCCCCCGCCCAGCGTCAGCTTGCCTATATGTATCTGTCTGCTCATAGAGTTATTGCTTATATTGAATAATATAATTAACCTTTAGCTGGTTTAAACGCACTGCCCCATTCTTTTCTCGTAATCTGGGAATGACTACCAGCAGATGGATATTGTGCTTTTAGTTTGTCTTCTGTCGCTCCATCTTCTGATTTGAGAAGAGATTTTTTTCTAATATTCTTTTTTGCGCATCGATTTATCTTTATCTGATATTCTACGTCATGAAATATCCTTGAAATGTCCACCCCATTCTTCGTTATGCATTTTTTATGTTTATTTCCACCGATCATTTCAATGGCAAGTTTAATTTCCCCCAATGTGCACCCTTTAATCAATCCTTGGTCAAAGGCATTCTTAAAGGCTTCTATGATTACCCTTTTTAAATCTTTACTGTTTTTCAGATTGACTGTATTGTCCATACTCATTTCATACTGATGTAGGGTGTCAATTCATTGTTTCATCTGTGCAATTTCACCGCGCATATATGCGGGGCGCACTTCCGGACTGAAAATTGACCGCGCATATATGCGGAGCGCATTACTCGGCTGAAAATCGACCTCGCATA
>ODAI011950178.1_pt1 | contig 18637 bp, 16 predicted proteins | sample 1539321 | NCBI WGS metagenome assembly ODAI01 (sample SAMN02144231, study PRJEB22623) | gut metagenome | biome: sheep rumen | host: Ovis aries | place: New Zealand
ATTTCTTGAATGACGGGCAGAACAGCCGCGCACAATTCCAAGTTGTCCAGTCTACGATAACGGTCGGAAAGGAATGCACGGACTTTGCCGTCGAGTACCCGAATCATGCGCCGTTCGGGCTTTTGCTCCAACCAAGTGTTGATGTTACGGTCGAGCAGTTCGGGTGCCTCGTTTTGCATTTTCTGGTAGTAGCGATACGGAATGTTGAGACGAGCGGCGATTTGCTGATGGGCAAGTTCCCCTATTCCGAATCCATAAGTTTTCCCGTCCAGCGACAGATGAAGCGTCGAGCCGTAACTATTTGTTTCCACTTCCAGCGTCCGCGTATCAGCGAGAAAGTCCTGCCGATTGAGACGTTGACGTTGAAGCTCTTTGCCCAGCTCTATTAGACTTTTTCCCTGTTTCATTCTAAATTTCTCCTTTCAAGCTAACAGAAACCATACCATTAAAATTACTACCGACAAACACCCCAATGTTTGGACACAATACTTACATACCAGCATAAAAGCCAATATCTTCAGCATTAACGCCCAATCTAATTCCGGTATTAAAAACTCTACTAAATTTTGTATTGCTACATCGAGTAACGTTCTAACCAATATCTTGCCTGCAATCTCCACCTCCCTTCGATTTTTTTATCCTTGCACCACTCCTTCCATTAACACAAAGAAAAAGCACAGGCGAATATGCCTGTGCTACATTTCTATTGTATGTAATTTATTTTAATAATTTTTACAAATCATTAACTACAAAGTTATAACTAACTTAGTGTCGAAATCTCCTCAATAATTCTAAATTCACTCTGCAGAATTTTTTGCATTATCCAAAAGGGCAATACATCTGCTTTCTATTAAAGCTAACATACGGGGTCTTCCTTTTATCAAGCTTGGAGCCCTTTTAAGGCAACTGTCCTTGTCACATTTTGTCAACTCCTTTTGCTTTAAAATTTTTGATAAATCGTCAACAGAGACCGGCAGGTAATCATTTCGAGACATAAAAGCACTGAAAACAGCATTGAAAGTATCGTCCTTTTTTATCATTAAAGTTTGATTTCCGCTATCCCTGTATCCAATATAATTTCTCATATTTTGAACGTAAGTCTCAATGTCTGGAGCAATTATTAATTTACCAGTCCCGTATAAATTAAAGAATTCCGCGAGAAATTGTATGTGCGGCTCTTGAACAAAAGCTTCTTTGTCTTGGCGTGAAACCACCTGATGTAAAATTTTCGTGAAATAATCGAACCATGAAAAAAAAGCTTCTTTTGTGAAAAAACCAACTTCAAGGCATAAGTTGCAAAATGCCCACGCGATTATTTTCATGTGCAAGAACGTATCAATCAATCGAGACGCTTCCAATCCTTGCGATATACGCTCTTGTGTAAAAGTTCGCTTCACTTCTTCAATTATTTCAATATAATGCCTTTCCAGATAACGTATAAATTCTGCGACAACATGCTGCCAAATCCAATGTTTATTTTGAAATACAGCTAAAGCGTCACCATTTAGTTTTTCCTTAAATATAACCTTTATGTAGCGAAGTTCACTGGATTTAAGTTGCCCAAGCAGTTTTGTTTCACCAGTAAAGACACACCCCCCTCTTATCGCGTATTTCTTCACGTTATCTTTGCCGCCATATTTAGCTCTGGGAGTTTTATCACTATATGCTCGAATTAAAGATCTTATGTTGCGCATTTTATTTGTAACGTCCTGTGGCGAGCCTTCCATGTTAAAGTCGTCAATGACGAGAGTATCATCGTAAAAAATTTCATGCAACACGCGCAAACTAGCTTCTGTAGCACGGACACTGTTTAAACGGTCATTAGCAGAAACGAATGGCGCAAAAACCACCTTACAAAAGCTGGTTTTCAGCGTTCCACTGTTACCGATAATCATCAGACAGTGGGCAAGCGGGTAACCCGCGTCCGTAAATAATGCGTCAGCATAAGAAGCAAGGCTGTAAAAAATTATCGGAACAGTTACGTCGTAACTACCTACGCAAAAAATATTCCACGCTTGGCTTATGATATTGGAACAATATTGTGGAGTGAGCGGTGCTGGTAAACATTTTTCGGATTTACAATCTGGTAAGCCGCCATGATAAAATCGCCGACATCCATTTATCGACCGTCCCCAACCCCAATTTTCGTAAAGCCATTTTTCTTTTCCATCAAACTCTTTTTCATTAAAACTTTTTATGAGTTCACTGAGCAAACGTTTGAATTTTCCGCCAGCATTCCAATATTCATCTGTAAAAATTTGAAATTCTGGAGCCTGATGTTCAATCTGATTCTGTAAATTTGTCCATTTTTCATAGTCTACAGACAGTTCCTTTATATTGCCCTGATCATTAACCAACCACACTAAAAATTTTTTCGTTACATTACCATCAATATCGATAATATTTTCGAGACATTTTATTAGGATAAAAAAATCCGTAAAGCGTATCCATCTGCCTTCTTTATTGAGGAAAAAATAGCCACAACTATCTACTAAAAAACTCCCAATTTGTACAGGGCTATTACTAAATTGAGGAATATCTGAATTAGCCGGAACTACTCCAGCTATCCTCGAATTTTGATAAATATCAACATTAAAATTATCTTTAATAGGCAAGATATTGCAATTTCCAACGTAGTGTTCTTTTTGAACAGAGGAAGCCTGCCCTAATTGTTGTTCTTCATGATTATTTAGTGGAATAGCATAATCAGATTGTTCAGTCGGATTAACCAAAATTTGTTTTCCTCGCAAGTAGAATGAAGATGGCTCTGGCGGCTCTACTTTTAATCCTACCCTTTTTGCTTGCTCATAGGCTTCTTTTCTTTCCAAGTAGGCATAGTCAACATTAACAATTTTTTTGAGTCCAGGTTTCGTAACGTCAACAATTTGTTTTAATTTTTTTTGTCCTTGATTCGGAGCTTTGAAATTTTCATCACTCAAATCTGTCGCCTCCTAGTAAAAAAATTTTTACAACTACATATATTTGAACGTGACCGTCTAGTCCACATTGTCCTGCCCAGAAAAACATATCTGGATATAACAAATCACGTCATTATGCATATTTTTTAGCCGGACAGGACGGACAAAGTGGTCTGGACAAAATATAAACCTCCATTTCTATATCGAAATTCTGTCACAATGACTTAAATATCTAAAAAATTTTTTCGTGAAAACAATTTCATCACACAAAAAATAAACCAACTATTTAACAGGAACTCCATAAAGTTTGTAGAATATCATTACAATAACTTGGTTCAAAATCTAGTAAAATTTTATTCCACAGTTGTGTAATAATTGTCGGGAGATACAAGAATATGACAATACCAAAAAAATATCATTATATATTATTATCTGAAATAGACGAAAGCATAATAAAAAAGGTACGAGAAATTGATGAATTATCAGATAGCTATGTCATACTGAAAAACACAATAATTGAAGACGGACAACGTTATCCTATCGTCCTTCGCAAACTTACTGAAGAAGAAAAAAGTAGGGCAAAACCTAGTGCTAGCTACGGGATAATAGACGGTCATCATCGTTATCACATCGCCGCCAAAAGTAACAAAGAGGAAATTTTGGCTGATGTCATTCCGGATAATGAAGAACTCAGCAACTCTCTATCTGATGTTAAATTAGCCTTGCGTTTGAATGAATCCTCAATAAAAATGACCAATGAGGAAAAAGGAAAACTTATTTATGAAATGATGCTCGAAACTGGAAAAGACGCTCAAACGGTAGCTCTAGAACTATTTGGCGTAAAAATCTCTATGGCTTACCGTTGTTTGAATGCCTATAAAAAATCCATTGGCGAGAAAGTCATTTTCAAACCAAAAAAACAATCCGAGTTTAAAATGAAGGAACTTAAAACTGCTTGGCGACCTATCTCCAAAATTAAGGAAATTCCTCTCAATGTCGATGATTGTATATCCTGCCTAGAAGATATACAAAATTTTGAAAAAGAATTGAGAAAATATAAACGAGCTTTGTTAACTCAAAAGGGCGTTAAGGACGAACTCGATAAGCGTAAGTCTGCTAAACAGAAATAGTTTATGTTATCACTTATCAAAAGCAAAAATAAGGGACCCAAAAAAAGTTCGGGCAAGAGGCTTGCAAAAGCCTCGCTCGACTTTTTTAGGGTTTTTTTATCTAACTACCCCAAGAATTAACTGTAATGATTATTATAAATTATGTACAATTAGTAATAATTTTTAGACATTACAAGTAATGTTAAAATTCATAGTAATTCAGGAGGTATACGAGCATGGATAATCTTTCATCAACTTTGATAACTGTCGAAGAGCTTTGCAACGAACTGTTAATCGGAAAAAATCTTGCTTATCGTTTGCTAATCGAAGGCAAAATTAAGGGTTTTCGGCTAGGACGTATTTGGAAAATTCCACATCAAAGCATAAACGACTTTATTACACAACAGAGTAGTCTTGTTACAAAGAAATAAAATTGTCCATATAGTCCGTTTCGCCCTCTAAACTGAAATATATATGAAAAGTCAAAGTGTGTCATGGTTAAAAAACGTTCAAAAAATCGCTTGAGGGTTAAAAAACGTTAATTTTTTAACCCTGAAAAATGGCGTTCTGACGCCATTGGGTTAAAAAGGTTAAATTTTTTTAGTAAAGTTCAGAAGAATTTAGTAATAGCCCCTCTTCTCATCTTTTGATATTTTGACTATTATTAGAGCAGAAAGAATGGAAAATTTTTTAACCATTTTAACCAAAATCACGAACAAAGCGCGTCCTGACGCCATTTATCCCCTTTTTTTTGTGGTTAAAATTTTGATTCATTTTTTAACCCTGCCTCAATTTTTTAGCCGCTCCATTCTCAAAAAAAACTCCGTCGTATTTTGGCGGAGTGAGAACGAAATCAATATCATGCCCAGTGAATATTCTTGAAGACATTTTGATTGCCATGTGCTTTCATATAAGCGGAGCCGAGAAAATTAAGACGCTCAGTGATGACGCGTAATAAATCCTTCTTCTTTAATCGCGAAGTCTCAGACGGATAATTGGAAATTAGTCTGGCTTCAAAATCCTTGCGCTTAATTTCGCCCCCTTCGCCGACAATGCAAAACTCATCGACGAAACTGGCGACAAAATCATTTTCGTTGAAGTATTCGGCTTTGGCGGCTTTCATGTCGTCGCTTTCGATTAAACCGTTGCGATAAAAGTCTTGAGATTGACTAACTAAAATTTTAAGCAGAGCGGAACGATTTTCCGGAATGGTAAGTTTGGCGGGAAGAGTGACATCAGCGCGGTCGGCAGAAAAAATTTGAGTGTACTCGACGTTGTTAATTCTGCGTTGAAGTCCGCCGTCGTCGACATCGAAGGTCGGCAGGTGATTTCCGTTAAGAATCATTTTGGCTCTGAGTTCAATTTTTCTAGGATTGCCGTAAAGAGGTCTGGCAGTAATGAATTGATCGCCGGTGATAGTTTTAAAGGTAGTGGCGTCAAGCCGACAATTACGCGGAATTTCATCAAGAATGGCAAGGCGAATGTCGCCGTCAAGCATGGCGAGAGCGGGAGAAGCGGCGTTAGCGTCCATAGGTCGCATTGATTCAAGCAAGGCATTAGTCGGTAGTTTGATAGCGTAGGAACCTAAAAGTTGCATTAGCATATCGAGTATGGTAGTTTTTCCATTGGCACCTCTACCGCGCCAAAATTGACAGATGTGGTAAATCTTTTCGCCAGTCAGGCAGTAACCGAGATAACGCAGAACACCCAGCAGAGTAGCCTCGTCGGGAATGACTTCGTGGAAAAATTTTTCGACAAAAACAGTGTCGGCTTTGGGATCAAAGAAAGCATTAGCTTGATTAGTGATAAGAAATTTAGGATCGAGAGGATAAAGCTTGCCGGTCTGTAGGTCAACGACGCCGTTTTTGACGCAGAATAAATTCTTGTGGCGGTTGAGGTCGTCGGAAGAAATGAGAATAGAATCGCAACCCTTGAGCAGGTCGATAGCCGCGCTGTAGTTCTTGCGTTTCTTGAAGTAATAAGCGATAGCAAAGGCTTTGTCCTTACGAGCTTGAGCGATGTCGGCTTTTTTCTTAGCTTGCTCGTCCACTCTTTGTATAGATCCGTCGCCACTGGTTATGACTGCGGCTTTCGCAGCTTCATCAGCCTTCGCGCCTAAAATCTTCGCGAAATTCATCATTTGGTCGGCGAATTGAGTAGCAAACGGGTACAGGCAGGAAGATTTTTCACTGCGACGAGACCAAATGCCGCTGTCGAAGGTCAACCAAAGTTCGTCGTCAGTAAGCCAGCGAATATGCTTGCCACAGAATTTTTCAAGACGGCGAGCATTGTCCAAATCTTCAACAGTATCCTGCATAAAGTCATTGCCGTTGAAGTCAGCGTTGTTATTCTGAGCCTGCGCGAGAAGCTTCGATTGTTTCAGCGGTTTATATCCGAACTGTTTAGCAAGTTGAATCAGTGTCGCGACGGTATATCCTTTGTCTTGCAATTCTTCTGCAGACTTGAAAGATTTCCATTGAGTAGCGCAAGTTTGTGCCGAATAGCGCGAATCGTCCTTGCTCCATACCTGAAAATCTTCAAGCAAAAAATCGTAGCGGCGAAGAATCATGCCGACGGTGCACCAGTCGTCGCGTGTAAGATTTTTGGCGTGCACGAAGTCTTTCAGAATATGATTGATTTCGTTGCGGTCGACGTTTTCATCAGTCGCGCTTGGTGTCGAAGATTTTTCCTGCTTTGACAATGAAAGTTCAAGAGAGCGTTGTGTGGCTTGTTCCTGCATGAAGATATTTTGCTTTGCAATTTTTTCCTCTAAGGCTTTAAAATCTGGTTCGGCGTTGGCAATGATTTTTTTGAGAGTTTGTTTTAAATATTCATTTCCTTTGTACTCTAGTATCACGTTTGCATCGACTTTCCAACCGAAGTCATTTTGATCTTTTTTTGGCAATGCATCATAAAGAAACCTAGTAATGGCAAGGCACCCACGATTTAAAAGTTCGGAAAGAAATTTCTTAGCAGATTTCTTGCCCGCTTGATCAGCGTCGAAGAGAATAAGCAAACGTTTTCCACGTAGGTCGTTAAGCTTTGGTAGAAGTGTTTTTTTCCAGTTGCCACAACCTAAGATAGCGAGCGCGGCAACATTACCGCCAGTAGCCTGCCAGATACTCATGGCGTCAATTTCGCCCTCGGTGATAATGATTAAGTCAGAGTTAAGAGTGTTGGGGTCGCAGAAAAGCTCCATTTTTCCTGCGTGTTGTTTCCAATATGCTTTGTTTACTTCAAGCCGCTCAGTAGCAACTCCGTTAAGATGTTCCATTGAAGGCGTCGGAATAATAATGCGCTTAGAGGGCGGTGGCAAGTGTTTAGGTTCGCCAGTGAATTCCTTGACGTAAAGTCCGCAAACAAATTCGGCGCGGGATTTAGTAAGAATCCAATCGGGCAAGTAACCGCAACCGAAATGGCGCAGTGTCTCCAAAGTCAAGCCGCGCCGTTGTTTTTCGGGCAAATCGTCGAGGTGAGCTTGAGCCTGAGCGATGTCAAGTTTGATAAGGCGCAAATATTCAGTATCGAAATTTTCTTTAGGCAACTGAGCAAAGCTTTCGAGAGAAGCTTGCTTGTCAAAATCTTTCATGATAATATCTCCTTGATAAAAGACGTTAATTGTTCGCCGTGCAGTTTATGACGGCATAATTTTTTTTTTATCGGATTATTATTTCTATAACGCTCTCGCCTCCTTTATCCAATAACGAAAAGACGACACTCACGAAAGTGAATGCCGTCTAGAAAACCCAAAAAGCCCTTGCAAGAAAAGCCGCATTGCTGTAGAATACGAGTGTTGTTTTTAGATAGTACAGTTTGAATGAAAAAATGATTGAAAGCGGCGAGGTAGTCCTTAAGGACTTTCTGGTAAATGATACGGACATTCACCAGAGGCTCGGCAGTGCGTAAGGAACACTGTCGAGCTTTCGCGTTTATGTATGTCGTTCTATAATTTTGTCCTCCAATTATTTTAAAATCCCAATCGATTGGTAATTCTATGTGGTAAAGCAAAATCCTTTTAAGAGTTGGTTAGATTTTCTTGTCGAATAGTTCTTTACACTATTAACTCAATAGTTTCTTAAAATCAGAATTGAAGTTTTTCAAATTGTCTTGGGTAAAAAAATGAAAGCCCCATATTTTGTAGCTGTTGTCATCAACGAATATTTTTACTGGAATGGCTTCATTTTTTAATTGGAGAAGAAAAGTTTCCTTCCAGGAATCTTTTTCTAATAAGTGAGAACCTTTAGGTTCAATGAATATCTGTAATTGTTCAAATTCATTTGTGGTACCCTTCTGGAGGAAAAGAACATAATCCGGCTCAAAACGTTTGCCGTCTTCAAAAGAGTAAATGCAAAATGCTCGTTCATTTCTGATGAGATAAATCTTGTTGTAATTTTTTTTCAAAGCATCAACACGATCGCGGAAATATGCAACAAAGGCTTTTTCTTCTGACGTTCCATAGTTATCGGTGTAGGCGAACCAATCTTCTAAAGATAAGTCGATTCTCAAGTCTTCATTAACAGACGAACTATTCTGAGATATGCCGATTCCATCATCGTGAGGGTCGAAATAATTAACGGTTTTGTTTTGAAAAATATCGCTTATTTTTCTTGCTTTAAACTCTGTTGTTCCCGTGTAGGTTTCTTCTATTTTGGAAATAATATCGGCAATTTTTCCCAATACGTCAAAAACAGCCTCATATAAAATATGAACATCGGGTTCGGCAACATTGCTTTTGATTATTACATCAATATTGCCGAGATATTCATCGTCGATAATAAATTGGCGAGTAGATTTCAGATTAGGGAAATATGATTTCAAAGAACTGAACTTATAAATAGGATACTTCATCAAAGCTTTGTTTACGATAGCATAATTTACCGTCGCAATTTCTTTGATAGTTTTGTAAAAAGGTTTCAATGTAATTTCTTGTCCATTTTCATCGACTGTTGACATAAGCTTATCTGTACCTGAAGAGCTTTTGTCAGCTTTATAGGTATAAGTTTTATTTTTAACCGACAGCATGAGTTCAGATATAGATTTGCGGTCTTTAATTTTTCTATCGTTAAGAAAAATCACGCCATACTTATAAAATTCTTCTGCTTTGAAAGTTTCTTTCAGAACGTATTCGCGCTTAACAATTTTATCAGTATCAAGCCCAATTTCACGGAGAGCATTTTTCAATTCTGAAACGTAGCGACTGTCGTTTTGGCAGTGATAGTAGAGCGTTTCGCAAACACGTAAATCACAGTCAACATCTTCGTCGTACTTCCGTTGAAACTTTGATTGTTCATCGTTTAGCTTAAATGGGCAATATCTTGCGCCACGCCCAATAAGTTGAGCTTCCGCAATAGTGACAGGTGAAATTTTTCTGCCGCTCGATTGCCGGGTTTCGTATAAGCGTACGATGTCGAACAAATTCAGGACATCCCACCCCTCGTCTAACTTCTTTACCTCGAAAATTGCTCGATACGGATTGTTTGCGTCCTCCAGAGAATTTAGCAAAATTTGATTCTTAGACGCGTCACTGTCACTGTTTACCGAAATACAGTGTTCCTCCGAGAAGTCATCACGCAATTCTGCGGCAAGTGTCTCTGCCGAAATTCCATTATCCGAAAAATATTTAAATGCACGACGCATAATTTCATTATCGCACAGCCTTGCAAGATGATTTAGCTTTACTCCAGTCAATTTCTTCAACTCGTTGAGAAAATTTTCCATAAACTCTTTACTGGCAGAGATTTTAGCCGCTTTAAATAACACTATCGGCTTAATGCTCAACCGATTATCCTGAAAAACTTTCAATCTGTATTGACTAATGACAAGAGCTTGCAATGCCCTGTCCATAACCGGCGAATTTGAACGAAACGTAATAATATCTTTAGAATATCTGTCGTTGTAAAATTTGGCGAGAGGATAATCGAAAATAATTTTATTTTCGTAGGCGGCTCTAATCATGGTATTTGCAATGTCGCACGTCGCAGTAAATTCCAGCAAAACATTATCGGCATTCTTCTTAAAAAGATATTCGACTGTTTGCTCCCATGAGTGATAACTTGTTTTTTCTTCGGCAGACATTCTTTTGGTGTCAACATTCAGATGATGAGCCTCATCGGAAATCAGAACTACTTTACGCTCATTGAAGTCGTCAAAGGTCATTCCGTTTTCCCTAGCAAGCCACATGTTCGTATGTAGACCTTGAGTTGTCGAAAAGCAAATGTTTATCGCGTCGTCGTCCGAGTACTGAAAATTATCAACGACGTTGATTCGGATTTTTTCTCCGGCTATAACTATCTCATCAGCAAACAAATACTTTGAGGACGCAGAATTTAAGAAGTTCTCTCGCGTCTTTTCGACAATGTTTGTTAGGTTCACGAAGAACAAAAAGTTTCTGTAACCTTGTTTGTAAAGGTAAAGCATAAGCCCTGCCATTATCAGCGTCTTACCAGAACCGGTCGCCATATGGAATAAAACTTGCGTCGGTTTCAGTCGATTGTTGCTTTCAAAGTAAGTGACGAAATTTTCAAATGCCTGCTGCTGATACGGTCGCAGTTCAAAACGCGGATTCAAATTGGCTGCTATGTATTCGGGCATGGACTTCAAACCGCCATATCCTCGCGCTCCGTCAAGTGCCTCGTAAAGGTACATAGCTCAAGCCTCCTCATAAAAAGCTCGCGTGAATTTCTTATCGGCGTTGCTTATGGCAAAGTCTTCGTCGTCTATGTCGCAGTAATTCACGTAAAGTAAGTTCTTATCAAGAAGCTCCATTAGAAACTCTTTTTGATTCTCTAACGAAAGCGCAACGAAGTCTTCCACTGCAGAATCAATATCTGCAGGTTTGACTTTGTAGCTGATGAAAGATGACCTAATAATTCTCTCGTAAATGTCCATGATGTTGCTTTTGCTTGCCGACTCAATTTCATCAACAAACTTTTGATTCAGTTTGGCAAGTTCGCAGTAAACAAAGGAGCCGCCACCTTGCCAACTAACGTTTTGGGAAATGCCACCCGTCTCGCCGCCGATGACTTTTTTTAATCGCTTGACAGTCAACGACTCGATATAATTCATTTGCTCCACGCCGATATATCTTCGCCCCATTTTATGTGCAACCGCTACTGTCGTTCCTGAACCCAAATGATAATCCAAAACTAAATCGCCTGAATTTGTAGCAAGCGTCAATATCCGCTCAATCAAGCGTTCGGGCTTCGGTGTGTCGAATGTCAATCCAAGCTCACGCATTTCCCTCTTGCTGTCCTGATTGTCGCCGACCTCGTCGCGAAACCAGATTGTTTTGCAAACGGAGCCGCCGCGAACTTCCGACAAAAATTTTTTAAGCGCGGGTGTGTTGTTGCCGTCTTCGCCAAACCAGATTCGATTATCGGTAAGCAATAGTTCAAAGTTTTCTCTTGAGTGTGACCAATGGCGTCCGGTAGGCGGATAAAAAATTCTTCCCGACGGTGAAGTTATCGGATAATTGCAAGTTGCTGATTCTGTTGGCGCAGAAAAATCTGCCGCCTTCCACACGCCGCGCGGGTCGTTGTCTGGGTTTGAGTAACGAGCGTTCATTTCCTCTGTTCGCGGCAAAAGATTCGGTCGCCAAACAGATTTATCCTTTGCATAAACCAAAATGAAATCATGACTATCTGAGAGCCAAGTTGCGTCGTTTTGCGGCGAATACTTCTTCTCCCAAATTACGTTTGCAACAAAATTATCTCTGCCAAAAATCTCGTCGCAGAGAACCTTTAGATAAGCTTGCTCATCATCGTCAATTGAAATCCAAATGGAACCGTCGTTGGTGAGTAATTTTTTGGCAAGCTCCAAGCGATTTTTCATGAAGACAAGCCAAGTAGAATGATTGAACTGGTTGTTATAATTGAATCCGTCGGAGCCAGTGTTATAGGGCGGGTCAATGTAAATGCATTTAACTTTGTTCTCGAATCTTTTAAGAAGTGACGCGAGCACAATGAGATTGTTGCCCTTGACGATAAAATTATCGCTACTTGAAAAATTCGTAACGTTTTCCATACCGTCTTTAGTGTAACGCTTTGCGGCAGTTAAAACTTTTGGATAAAGCAATCTGTCTACTTCGTCGGGAGTAAGCGTCTCGTTGTAAAAAATCTCGGTACGCTTTTGTTCTTCTTTTGTCTGCCCTCCCTCAAGCAAACAATCTTTGTATGGAAAAACCAATTCTACTTTGCTGGACACGGAAATAAATTCGTCATTCTCATCAACAAGCCCAATTTTATTTTTGAATCGAGTATAGCTGTTGGGGAGAAATTCGCGGTTGCTGATAACCCAAGCGAATTTTATTTTGTCAAAAACTTTCACTCCGTCTACGTCAACGAAAAATTTTTCTTTAGTAATCTCGTCCGATAGGAGGAGTTGCAGAAGTTTTGAATCCAACTTCATTGCCGCTTCATAAACAGCATTCCGTAGAAAAGTCTTGTCTTCTGCCATGAAACGTTTATCTTGTTTCAATAACGTCAGCAAATGCTTAAAAAAGTCTGCCATACTACTTCTCCTCCTTTCACTGAAAATTACATGTAAAAAATATTTCTGTTTTCTTCGACTCACCTTTCAAAAATCCTTCATACAAAAAAAATCCCAATGACGGAAAATTTTCATCTAGGGATTTTTTAATTAATCTCATATTTTTGCGCCGATCTGGCGGAAAATCATAATTTTCTTAACATCCATCTCGCTGAGCTCTTTTTCTAGTATTTCTTCTTCAGCAGAATTTTTTTCGGAGTCTTTATCCATAAACCTCACCTTTGATAGTGTATCATAATAAAAAGTGAAAGTAAGCCGCATAGATACGTTGCCTTTGTGCATAATATCCCCGTACTTGATACCAAATTTATGCAAAATGAAATCCCACTGATAGGAAAATTACATCAGCGGGACTACATTTTACAATAATTTTAAGCAACATTTTGTTGAGAATGTTGGCAGTCGAAACAGAGGAATTTACCAAATTTAGAGTTGGAATAGTCGGCGACTTTCTGAGAGATACTGGATCCGCAGTCATGGCAAACTAATTTAGTAGTGGTACGAGTTCTGGTATTAGAGATTTTGGTAGCTGGCGACGGCATAGGGGCAACAGAAGGTTTAGGATAATAGGTCATAGCCTCATCAGTTTTAGAATCGGCTTCAGGGTCATCACCAGTAGCAATGGCAAGACTAGCCATATAACAGTATTTCAACGCCATTGTTTGCGCCTTTGCCAATGCCTTATCCCCAGCGTCTTGACCGCTACCGAGACCTTTTATAGCGAAGGATTCGCCTGATTCACTATCAATCAGCGTGACTGTCACTTCGACGGTAGCAAGCCGCTCCGTGTTGCCTTTAGCAGTCGTGACTTCCTGCACACTCAAGAGCGCGGGAGTAACGACAGAAGCGATTCCGTGTTTAGTTAAAGCCGCGTTGACTTTACCCATAACGTCGGCACTAGTCGCGTATTTGTAATTGTGAAAGTTATTCGAGCCACTCTTTGTTACGTAAGAACACTCGCGCATAACCTCGACAAATTTTTTAGCAAGCTTTTGCATTTAAAATTCCTCCAATTCAGAGTTGGTAATAAAGCAGATAGAGGCGGCAACGATTTTATCGTTGTCGTTTTTGCCGATGAAAAGCGGATAGCACCCGTCGCCAAAGCCAGTTTCAGAAACGACGCCTTTATCAAGCATAATGCCGCCTTGATTTTGCTGGTAGTAATCTTCATCGAAGAAACCAGCTTGTCCGCTGTCTACGGCGATTTCATAGCCACTAAAAATGTCGGGCACAATGTCCTTATAATCTTCGTGCTGAATAGTAAGCTTGCAAACACGAGTATCCCAAATATCCAGATTATGCTTGACCAAAGTAGCCAGATATTTTCCCGAAAGAACGTTGTCAAGAGTGACAGCACCAGAGCAAGCATAATCATAGCAAGGGTCGGATACATGAATCTTATTGCCCGTGATGAGGAAAGAGCCAAGTGCAGATGTAATTGCCATAAGCGTTTACCTCCAAAAGAAACTAAAAGGGACTGTCCGAAAAGGACAGCCCCATGAAATAACGATTAGAACCAACTAGCACCGAGTGATTCATAGCCGGCTATGTTCTTGTCAACGATGTTAAGGGCAAATTTGAAATCGGAGCAACGACGGTATTTGATAGCCGCTTTGATAACGTTGCGGTTGATGTCAAGGAAAGAGTCGTCGTCATTAGTCCCACGCTTCCAAGCAATATCGAGATACCACTCGCAGAAATTCGGCTTATTGTTTTTGTAATCTTTGATAGCCTGCAAAGCGGCAAGAGGGGTAAAGTAGCCGATAGAATAAGCGATAAGAGCGGCGATTAAATGGCGATACCGCTTGAGTAAAGCTTTATTCTTGTCGTGAATCATCAGGAATCCTCCTTGAAAACGATACTAATTTTAGAGAAGTCTTTAGTGGGTTTGTCAGCGAAGTAAAGTAATTGCCACGCCCAGATACCGACGTTTTCGTAACCGGTGTTGCCCTCATGGAAATCACCGCCACCACGATCATTCCCTACAGCAGTAAGAAGCGGCAAAGGGTGAATAGTCCAGCCGTGTTTATCTGCCGACGCAGATTTATATTCGTCCAAATCGATAAATTGTTTTGTGTCGTGATTAAGCAGAAATTTACCGTCAAGAGAGAAGTCGTTAGAAAAGACGCTAATAGGGGAAACGATTTCGCCCCAGACTTCTTTGTAGCAGGGTACGTAGAAAGCAGAACAATTCCGAAAGTTAAAATCATCGGGTTCGTCAGCATAATCACCGACCCAGCAAACTCTACTTGGTTCGTTGTACAGAAACTCGGAGAAGGCATTGACGAAAGAATTTTGCCACCAAGAATGTTCCAACAGCTTTGCAAAAGTATATTCGCCGTCAACAGTACGGTCGAAGACTTTGCAATTCAAGCCGTATTGGTCACCCAAAATCGGGCGATAATATTGTCCCATTACTAATCCCTCCTTTGCTTCTTGAGAAAATTGAGCAATTTGGGAAACTGGAGGCAAGCAAAGTTCCAGAGTAAATGAACATCGTCACGATTAAGCCCAACCAGTTTCCCTTCCTCGTCCGACTTAGCAAAAGCGACCGAACCAAAGAGAATCAAATCGTCGTCGATATAGAGATTGGGAGCCGGTTTGTCTTTAAGCAAAGCCTCGTCATCAGAATACACGTCGAAGGGTTTGCCATTGACTTCAATCTCGGTACAGGTCACGAGTTCACAGTTAAGAATGGCGTATAAGCCCTTAAGGACGTTATCGGGCGAAATGTAACGGACATGGGGCGAAATGGAATTGGTGAAGGAATTGTATTCGAGAGAGAAAATCCTAAGCAGAGAGTTGGAGTTCATCAGTTATCACCTCTTTGTTTTGAGATTGAAGCTTTTGTGCATAAGGGCAATTCTCCCGTGCCGCGCAGTAGCCTAAACATTTACGATTGCCCCAACGTTCCCGAAAGGAACAAATTGGCGGGAGTTTTTTAGCCGTAATGGCAGAGTTCAAAAGTTTAGCCTTATGCTGAAAATAGCGATTAAGCCAAAGGTCGCTGATTTTGTTTATCGGGATAAGGTAGACGGTTTTATCAATCCCGCGTTCTGCGGCAATACGAAGGGAAGAATCGCGACAGATTGCTTGAATATACATTTTGCTCACTGTGAAGCCAGCATTCTCAAGCAACATGCGATAGTAGTTCAACTGAATCGCCCAATCCAGCAGGTCACGAACTCCGTCATAACGCAGTTCAGTCCTGAATTTAGGTTGCCCCTTCTTTAGCCCCGACTTGTAGACTTCGCCTGTATCGATCTTGACTTTGTAAATTCCCAGTGCTTTCATCAATTTGAAAGACGACGTGATTTTTAAGTCACCCAAAACGCCGTCATCAGCGTCAAGAATCTTGCCGAATAAATCGAATTGCCCGCTAGTTACGTCATCTTTGAGCCTTTCCTCCGACAGGATAGCCCCTTGCGTATTAAGCTCATTGATAGAATGAATGGCTTGCCCCTGCAAGGCGTAAAGTACTGACGCGGGGTCTACTGCATACGCACTTGTTTTCTTAAGATAAGTTTCGCGAGTGCCGGCTATAAGTTCGGTGACAGTCGGTTCAGTAATGTTGCGAACAAGAGAATTAGCGACAGCTCTAAGAGTGGGCAGAAACATGCAACGCTTTGCACAGGAACGTAGACATTCTGTGATCCTGATACGTTGCCCGTCGGGACAGATAAATTTTGTAGCTGGCATTTTGACACCTCCAGAAAAAGAATAAGCCCCGACTGCGTAAACAATCGGGGCTGAAATACAGATACGATTAGAAAGGCACGGCAACCGAATTATCTTCTTTAACGTACATCAATTCGTTGTCGTAAAGGTTGTCGGAAGAATTAAGCTTAGGCAGGTTATCAACTTCAACCTTAACCGACAAATCGCCGAAATATTTTGATTCCTTCAAGTTAGCGAAATTGATTTTGGACAGTGCAAGCGACAAATTCTTGGCAAGAATCTGAGTTTGAAAGAGATTAAGAGTAAGATGAATATCATTGTCTTTTTCTTTGACTTCAAGGTCAAGGAAGACAATGTGGTCGTCGAAACGCACTACCGTATTCACATCGTCATAGGCGACACAGTTGAAGAATAAACTCATGTTAATTCCTCCTTTAAGCGGTCAGTTGATATTCAGGCACCGATTGATAAGCGGCAATAGTCGGCGGCGGAAGAATGTTACGCGGAACCGGCAAAGCAAGAATTTCGCCGCCAATGCGTTCAAGGTCAGTCGCCCTTTCATACGTCTTGGCAATCTTGCTTGCGGCAGTAACGGCATTAACGAGACCATAGCGGGAGTTATCACCTTGCATAAACAGTTGACGCAAAATATCTCCACGTTCGTTTTCCGTCAGCTGGAACTTATCGGCAAGCAATTCGACGGATTTAACAGGATCGTGAGCAAGAGGGATTTGAGTAGATTCCCGCATCCTGTTTACGGTGAGCATGAACTTAGCCTCGTCGACGGCGGCTCTTACTACGTCCTGCACTTTCATGAAGAACGCTTTGTCGTCCTGTGCCAGCGTTGCTTCGCTGTACAATTCGTAAGCCGAATCATCAGAGGCATTGACTTGCCGACCTACATGATACTTCTTCTGGGCAAGGTCTTTGCAAATCAAACCATTCTTGCAGACCAGGCGAAAGACAAGAGGTTCAACGCGCAGACTTCCTAGTCCCACTTCACTATTGGATACGACGAACCCAGCTTGCACTACGTCACCGACCTTGACTTCTGCCTTAACACGGCGATTAACGACTTTGATGTACAGATGCGTCGGAGTGACTTCGCACGATTCAATCTGTGTGCCTTGCATTTCCTGAATTACGGGCAGAACTGCCGCACAAAGCTCCAGATTATCCAGCCTACGATAGCGATCCGAAAGGAACGCACGAACTTTCCCGTCAAGAACACGAATCATTCGCCGTTCCGGCTTTTGCTCTAACCACGTATTGATGTTCCGGTCGAGCAAATCAGGAGCTTCACTTTGCATTTTCGCGTAATAGCGAAAAGGAATGTTCAAACGGGCGGCGATTTGCTGGTGAGCAAGCTCTCCGATACCGAAGCCATAAGTTTTCCCGTCAAGGGACAAATGAAGCGTCGAGCCGTAACTATTTGATTCCACTTCCAGCGTCCGCGTATCAGCGAGAAAGTCCTGACGATTGAGACGTTGTCTCTGAAGCTCGCGTCCGATTTCCTGCAATGTCCTTCCTTGTTTCATTTCAACTTTCTCCTTTCAAATTATCAGCCATACAACCAAAATTATCACCGATAGACATCCCAACATTGGGGCACAGTACCTGCATATCAGCAGAAACAACAATATTTTCAGCATTAATGTCCAATCCAATTCTGGTATTAACCATTCCAATAAATTTTGTATTGCTACATCGAGTAACGAACGAACTAATATTTTACCTGCAATCTCCACCCCCTTTCTTTTTATTTTGTTCCTGAATCACTTCCTTTCATGACAAAGAGAAAAGCACAGGCGAGTATGCCTGTGCTTCATTTCTATTGTATATCTTTAAAATTTTTAACGGTTACAAATAGATATTTAAATATACTCCTGCTATATTAAAATTCAATTCGTCTGCATTTGTTCGAGAATAGCTTTGCGTATTTCCAAGTCCTTTATTTCTTTGCGAATCATAAACTTTTGAGATTTCAACTGAAACAACAATTCTTGCCCAGCTTGATATTCTTCGCTATCTGATGAATTCTGACTTATTTTGCGTTCTTGATGCTCGATTTGAAAATCATAATCTTCTAGTTCAATATTCAAACGCTCAATAATTTTATCTAAGACTACAACATTGTTAAGCCTATTAATTTCCGTTGTATTAGATTCCAAATCGCATTTAGATGAGTCAAGATTTAAACCAATGATTTTACCTAAAACTTTTCCTATCTCAATACTTGCCAACGTACCGATTGACATCGTAGCAGGCATTAGCGATAAAGCATTCATGAGGTTAGAGCCAATAATCGTTGCGGCTAATCCACCTATCTCCTTCCCTTTTTGCCACAATGAGCCAACCTTTGCATTTTGAGCGTTTGCATACTCC
>ODAI013280416.1_pt1 | contig 18637 bp, 13 predicted proteins | sample 1539321 | NCBI WGS metagenome assembly ODAI01 (sample SAMN02144231, study PRJEB22623) | gut metagenome | biome: sheep rumen | host: Ovis aries | place: New Zealand
CATCTTCATAGATTCATATGTGATCATTGTCATCATTCCTTTCATGCCGGACAGCAGAGTTCACCGCTCCGCTGCCCGGCTTTTTTGTCTCAGGACAGAAAGTCCTCATCGTCATCGGTGGCGAAATCGTCCTCGGCGCGGCTGCGGCTTCCCATGGGTGTGGGCTCGCCGTCCCGGATCTTCTGCAGGTTGTTCCTCCCGCAGTGAATGCCTTTGTTGCCATTGCTTTTGAAGGCGTACAGGTTGATGCTGGCCCGGCCATAGACGCCGGAGTACACCTCGGAGCGATCCAGGATTGGATTGCAGTCCGCATCTACGATGCCCGGCGCGGTGCTGCTGTTGGCATTGATGAACATGCACCCGGCATATGATGAGCAAATCAATAGCCTGGTAACAATTATTAAAAAACTATATGATGCACTTCTATCGAAGAGAAATATAAACAGGAAAGATATGGAGGTATCCTTTTTTTAAAGAAGAAAAATTGTATCATATCAGTGAACACGATTTGCAAGATCTAACTCCACTTGTAGACGGACTGATTGGAGCATATGTAGAACAAAAGAAGGTATGTGATCAGTAAGCGCAAGTGACGTAATAAATCACCTGAAATGGTGTTCAGGTACAAACGAAGTTGTATCACTAATTTTTGAACCGTTCCTCAGTACTTGTCTCAGCGCACTTCCGGGTGATATAATCTCGGTACTATACAGGACAGAAGGTCAGATGCATGTACAGGCTTTAACCCTGGTTCCGGAATGGGATGGAATGTGAGCATGCCGATTATAGAGAATACAGAGTCCGCAGGAACCGACTTGCTCTGCATGCACACGCACTCCTGCGCCTGCAGGTTAGTTACGATGAAGCAGGCAAAAGAATCGACAGGAGAGTTATGGGGCGATTCATTCACCTGCGTACATTTCATGCAAAGGAGAAAAAGACAAATGAAGAACTTGAAACTGACGGCTGTTTGGCTGGCTTTGCTGATGGCGTTTTTCACGCTTTCAGGAGCCGGAACTGTGCTGGCGGAAACTGTGCCGGAAACTGCGGAGACAGTAAGAGAGAGAAGCAAGGCTTCCATGGATCTCAAAGGATATCTGGATGCTGATCCGGAGCTTGCTGCGCTCATGGAAAAATCAATTCAGACGGCAGCTAAGTTCAATCCGGACATGGATACCAATCCCGTTCGCAGCATTGAGGACCTCTATGACCTGATTGACTGGAATGTCGAAGCGATGCCCTGGAATGTTCTGACGGACTCGAAGTTTCCATCCATCTTTGACAGAATTGATCAAAGCGTTGACTATCTGTGGTTCCTTCTGGATCAGCCGCTGCCCGAACTCGCAGGCAAAGGCTACTACTATCCCACCCTGCAGTATCATGAACCCGTTTCTTCCTGGCTCAAGTATTATTCAGATGAATGGGGAGCCTTTCTTTCCACGGAAGAAAGCTGGAACGATGCCTACTACGAAACCATCCGGAACGATCCGGAAATGAATATGAAAGCGGAATGGTACGGCGATAAGAACATCTGGAAGACCTTTAATGAATGGTTCTCAAGAAAGCTGATCAGCCCGGATGTCCGTCCTATCGGGGACAACGCGGTGGTTTCTCCGGCTGATTCAACCCCTCAGGGTTTCTTTGAAATTGATGAAAACGGGGATGTCGTCCCTGATGATGGTGTTCCGATCAAGTCTGTGGTTTTTACCTCCGTTGCCCAGCTGATCGGACCGGATTCTGCCTATAAGGATGCGTTTAAAGGCGGAACACTGACACATACCTTCCTGAATGTCAACGATTATCACCGCTACCATTTCCCGGTGGACGGAACCATTCTGGAAGTGCGGAAAATCAAGGCAACAAACGGAGCCGGAGGCGTAACCGTATGGGATCCGGAGCTCAAAAGATACATTCTTATCGATGCCGTCCCGGGATGGCAGATGATTGAAACCAGGGACTGCGTCATCCTCGACACCGAAGAGTTCGGACTGGTTGCGGTCCTCCCCATCGGAATGTCTCAGATCTGTTCATGTAACTGGGAAGAGTCCGTCAAGGTCGGAGCCAAAGTGAAAAAAGGAGATCCCATGGGCTATTTCCTTTTCGGCGGAAGCGATATCGTGATGATTTTCCAGGACGGCATCTCGGCGGAAATGCTCTGCCCCGAAGCACCCGATGGAGGATATGCGCACATCCTCATGGGAGAGCCGTACATCGAGCTCGTCAATGAAACCGAAGAGGCGCTTCCCGACGCCGCCTGACCATCGCCCGCCTTATGGATTTCCAAAGCGATTTCACATGATCATTTGGGCATTTCCCCAAAAGAAGGGGCCAGACAGTGTGATTTCAAATGCGGGAATGGAAAAAATGGACTGGAGGTACTCAAACTGAACATAAGTAAAGGGCCGGTTTCCCGGCCCTTTACTTTCGCAGTCTAAATGTCTGAATATTGTCCTTGACTTTGGAACCGCTTTAAACCGTCGCAGTGAGACAAGACCATTCTTTATGGGATTGGAAGCAGACTTTCCAGCCTGTCGATCCGGGCCTGCATCAACTGGCATCGCATCAGGCAGTCTCTGGTCAAATGGCACAGATCACTGACCGGCAATTCCCCGATTGTCTGTCCGGTGATTGCCGCTGTTTTTGCTCACCAGTGCAAGACTCGCGGCTCTCCAGACAAGCTGCCCGTTCCAATGATTACCCTCCGCCCCTGATCCGTTAATCCATGACACAGAAAAGTGCCGCACCTGTTGGTGCGGCACTCTGTCTTATCTTTTGATGTCAGATCTGGCTGACCGGATTTTTACTTGGCGTGTGCTTTATCCCATGCCTCGTATTTTTCATCCATAACGGCCTTTCCGCCCATCTCCATGTACTGCTTGAGCATCTCCTGATAGAGCTTGCTGCACTCCTCGGCGGAGGTGGCCATGGTGCACTTGACAAGGATTTCCTGCTCATAGGCATTGAGGGTGGTGCCGTATTTGGAGTTGTTCTCAAGCGGTACATCAAAGTGGAAGCCGCCGAGAATGGAGTCATAGTTGCCTACCGTGTATTCCTCTTCGAACAGATCGGCAAAGCCCTGATAGGACAGCGACTGTGCTTTCATCGTCTTCTCAGGCGTGTCGAGCCACTGACCGTTCACCAGGAGGGTGTAGTCAATGTTCTGCATGGAGTTGTAGGTCATGTCATGATGATCCGCATCCACATCTTTGACGACCGGGATGCCGTCTTCATTCAGATCCGAGGTGATGCCTTCCAGACCGTTCTGGAGGAAATAGATGGTGTCATACTGGCACAGCCAGTCGAGATACATAATCGCTGCTTCCGGATGCTGAGAATAGACGGGGATGAAGTTCAGCAGGCCGGCGGCCGCATATACCGGATGATAGTACTTGGTGGGATCGGTGACGGACTCGAAGCAGTTGACCGGAGTCAGCTTGGCGTCGGGCTCATAGGCACGCAGGGAGGCCAGGATACCAGGGGAAACACGGATCGGATGATCGTAGTTTCCGGTATAGCCGCCGGCCTTGCCGGAGGTGACATCCTGCCAGTCCTGGTTGTTGGCATCCAGAGCAAAGTCCGGGGATACCAGTCCCTCGCGATACAGGGTGTTCAGGTAGAGCAGGTAATCCTCATATCCGTCATGGGCCACGGTGGGTTCGCAGGCCAGCGTGCGCATATCCAGATCCTTATAGAAGGACCACTGGAGCGGCAGATTGTAGCGAAGGTCTCTCTGCAGTGCAAAGGGGATGCATCCGCCGTCCACATTGCCGGGGTTCTCATCGCGGAATGCGCGCAGAGTATCCAGGAACTCGTCCTTGGTCGTGGGCATCTTGCGTCCCAGTTTCTCCACCCAGTCCTCACGGATGAACATGCCCATCCATGCAACGACAACCCGGCGGGCGGGAATCGCATACTGACCGCCACCGAACTTGCCGAATTCAAGGACCTCATCGCCCAGGAATTTCTTGAGGTTCGGGCCATACTCGTCCACATACTTGCTCAGCTCGGTTACGCCGCCCTGATTCACATAGTCCGTGACGATGGACTCGTTATAGGTGAAGCAGATATCCGGGCAGGAAGCCTCGTCCATCATGAGGGTAGCCAGCTTCGGCTCTTCCTCAGAACGCGGGATGACGACCCATTCAATCTTGATATTGCGCGGATCGCCAAAGTTCTCCTGGATCCACTTGGTCCAGTAGTTGTTGTCCGGTGCCGTACCGCCGGTATTGCCGCGGTCAAATACGGAAACCTTGAGCGTAATGGGCTGATCATAGCGGAATACCTCTGCTGTCTCAGCCGATGCGGGAATGACTGCCAGCGTCAGCAGCATTGCCAGCACGAGTAACAGAGACCATACCTTTTTCATGGGATACCTCCTATTTTTGAAAATCTATTGTACCGGATCCCATCCGGTTTCAACCAAACCGATTACTCCTTCACGGCACCGATCATGACACCCTGAACGAAGTACTTCTGCAGGAACGGATAGACAATCAGGATGGGCACGGTAGAGAAAACCACCGCGGCGCACTGAATCGTTTCCGCCAGAACGGCATTCTTTCCGCCCTCAACCATGCTGACATCCGAGGACGAGGAAGCAAAAACCACCTGATAGAGTTTCATCTGCAGGGTAAACTTGTTGGAACTGTTGATGTAGTAGCGGACATCCGCATAATTGTTCCAGCGGGCAACCGCATAGAAAAGCGCAATGGTCGCCAGAGAGGCGGTTGACAGCGGCAGGATGATCCGAAGCAGAATCTGCAGGTCATTGCACCCGTCCAGCTTGGCGCTCTCCTCCAGGGAAGTGGGAACCGACTCAAAGAAGTTCCTCAGGATGATGGTGTTATAGGTACTGGTCAGAATCGGCAGCACCAGAGACCAGGGGCTGTCAATCAGGCCCATCTGCTTGACCCAGAGGAAATTGGCAATGGTGCCGCCGGTGAAATACATCGGGATCAGCACCAGAACCATCAGGACCTTCCTGCCCGGCAGATAATGCCGGCTGAGCGGATAGGCCAGCAGAATGGTTGAGACCATGGCAAGGCCCGTATAAATCAGCGTCCACTGAATGGAGAACCACATCGAGCGGATCATGGTCGGATCATTGAAAACAGAGGCATACGCGTTAAAATCCAGCTCTTTAGGCAGGAAGAAGACTTTGCCGGCCAGAACAGGAGCACGTCCAGAGATGGATTTGGCGATCACGTGAATCACCGGCAAAACGCACAGGAGCACAAACAGGGTCAGAATGACGTTGAACACAATTTCCGAGCCGAGATAGCGGCGTCCCTTTGCCACACGGGGCTTCGCAGAGGATTGCTGACTCAAAACAGACCCCCCTCTCCCATACGGCGCGTGATGAGGTTTGCGCCGATGACAAAGCACATATTGACGACGGAACCGAAGATATCCACTGCCGTGGCAAACGGATACTGCCGGTTGAGAATACCGCGGTCATACACGAACGTGGAAATCACGTCTGCGGAATTGCGGACCATGTTGTTCATCATGACGTAAGGCCGCTCGAAACCGATGCCCACCATCTGTCCAAGACGAAGGATCAGCATAATGACAATGGTCGGCATGATGCAGGGCAGCGTCACATACCAGATGCGCCGCAGGCGTCCGCACCCGTCCACCTCAGCCGCTTCATACAGCTCGGTATTGACGCCGGATATCGCCGCCAGATAGATGATCGTTCCCCATCCGGCGCTCTGCCAGATACCGGTCACCACATACATGACCACCCAGTTTCCCTCATCCATCAGGAAGTTGACCGGCTTTCCGCCCATCGTCGTAATCAGGCTGTTGATCGGTCCGGTGGTGCCGAAGATCTTCGATACCAGTGACCCGATAATGACCCAGGACAGGAAGTGCGGCAGGTACATCATCGTCTGATAGACCTTTTTCAGCCGCAGGGAATGCATTTCGTAGACCATGATGGCCAGGATAATGGGCACGGGGAAACCAAAAAGCAGATCCAGCAGGTTGAGCTTGACGGTATTCCTGACCGCGTTCCAGAACTGCGGACTCCCGAACATCTCCTGGAAGTACTTCAGTGCCGGCGTAGCCCAGGGGCTTTTGGCCATCCCCTTGAACACGCTGAACTCCTTAAAGGCCACCTGCAGTCCTGACAGCGGTGCATAGCGGAAAAGGATATACTGCGAAAGGGGAATGATCAGCATCAGATACAGCCATTTATACATTCGGATGGCTTTGAGAAAACTCATCCTCCTGTATTTCACCGGTTTCGGTGTTTCTTTTTGCATGCTTTCGCCTCCATCTCTTCATCGATCTGTTGCTGCGAAAAAATAACAAGGTTCAGCATGAGGCCCGTCTTCCACAAAAAACAACTTTTCCCGTCATTTTCACGCATTATATTGGTAAAAATCGTTTTATTTCGCTCACAATGTTAGTTAAATTGTACAGGACCTTTTTGGAGAACGCAATTGACAGAATTGCTTGTTTTATTGTTAAAGTTGCTGTAAAATGAGAAGCACTTTCCCGTTATCGTCCTGTTTCATCCTTATTGTGTGCCCTGCTGCCGGTCACACCCTGCCGCCTGAATCCGACCGTTATCCCTCCCGCTCTTCTTTCTCTGACGCCCTGATCGGGAAAACGGCCGCAGCACGTCAGACCCGCCTGACCGACCGCCTCCGGCTTTCCGTTCCTGCCCAGTTCCCGCCCGGCAATGGTCCGTGTCTGTCAGTCCCTGAGGCTATCATCTCCGGTTTCCAATTCATCGCTGCTTATGGAGGCCCTGAATGGATCAGCAATCCTTTGAGAAAACGAACGACATCCGTGTCGGTTCCGACGCCGGCTGTACCCATTCCCTCAATACGGGATGGAAAACCGGCAAGTTTCATATGCATCCGCATTACGAGTTTTACCTCTTCATTCGCGGAAATGCGCAGATCGTCATCGAGGACGAGCGTTTTGACACCCATCCCATGGACCTGTTTATTTTCCCTCCGGGAACCCTGCATCGGGCGTATATGACCGACTCCGATGTGCCCTATGAAAGAGCCTATTTTTACGCCACCCGCAAGGTTCTCAGCGAAATGTCCGATCCTGCCTATCCCGTTCTTGACATCATTGAACACGCCGTTCACGCACGGGACTACTCGTTCCATGCCGACAGCCTCAGCGCTGCCCGCTTTATCCGCCTGATTGATGACTATATTGATGAGGATAATGATCAGGAACCCTGTTTCCGACAGATGAACCGCTGCCGCATCCAGATGCTTTCCCTGATCGTCTGCCGCATCATGCAGCGAAAACAGGTGCTCAATCCCCATCCGCCTGAACGCATCAACGATGTCATCCGGTACATCAACGATCATATTCTGGAACCTCTCTCCCTGGATGCGCTGGCTGAGCGCTTCTACCTCAGCAAATATACCCTTCTGCACGACTTCAAAAACTATGCCAACATCTCTGTCCATCAGTATATTCTCTATAAACGGATTACCTATGCCCAGCATCTGATGCAGCACGGCATTACACCGGGCAACGCCGCCAAACAAAGCGGCTTCAACGATTATGCCGGTTTTTATCGTTCCTTTCTCCGTCACAACTCCATGACGCCTCAGGAATACTATTCCCAGGTCTGCAAAAACGGACTCCTTTAGGAGAAGAGCCGCAGCCCGGTCTTTCGGCGCCGCGGCATTTCCGGTGCTCATATTCATCAAACTGCCGCTATGCGGCAGGCCCTCTTTTGCCGGCATTTCGTTTTATCCCCGTTCTCAGGAATCCGGCTGCTTTTCCGGATGCCTGTCGGTTGAGTCATCCGAAAACCCAAAAATCGCTCATCCAGCATGTTCTCAGATGATTTCATGCTGGATGAGCGATTTTTCCTCTTTATGCCAAAACATCCCGGGGTCACCCTGCCGCTGTACCTGTAGTGCCACATGAGCAACACCTGGATTTTACAAACTGTCGCAGTGCGAAAGCACTGTCTTATGTTCTGCATTGAATGAAGAAACCACAGATTTAGATAAATTTAAGAGTCTATTTTATCTACATTGCCGTCAATCTTCGTTATTCTCATAATTAAGCATCGCTATTTTATCTTTATCACTTTCTTCAAACCAATTCTGTTTCTGACAGGCAGGTTTAAAACCGGCAAACAAATCAGTGATCTATTATCGGCAGGATTGCTTCCAGTGACAGCGGTTGTTTTCTCACATCCTGTCTCAGCGTCTCGGGAGTTCTCTTCAAATTCGAATCCTGCACGAAAAGCTGCATTCAGTCCACTGCAACCCGGAATTCCTAATCATACAGGCTCAAACAGATCATCCAGGAGAACCTCGTTCGTTACAATACTGCTGTATTTGTTCTTCTGGACGCCAAATGTGGTAATCATCGAAAGCTGAATTGTTTTCCTGCAGTTGGTCTCCTGACGGAAAACGTCGATCTTGTTTCTCAGCTTTTGCTCGACCTCTTTATCAATCTGGAATTCATTTATGGAAAATTTTACTTCGCAGAGATTGATCACCTGGTCCCGTCGGTCAATCAGCAAATCAATCTGTGCTCCGGAATTGCTCTCTCCCCCCTGGCGCGAACTGTACCAGGAGGATTCCTCTGACAGCACGCCGGAGATTCCCAGTTTCTTTTTTATAGGAAGAATATGATCCATGCAAACTTGTTCGAACATGAGTCCTGCCCAGGCACGACGGGAAGGGTTCTCCAGGGTATTCGTCCAGAAATGTTCATCTTTTCCAAAGCCGTCCTTGATAAACCGGAAATAGAACATCGTATAGTAATCCGAAAGCTGATACAGGAGTTCCCTCGATCTTCTCCCATAGACGGCAACTTTTCTGATAAACCCTGAGTCGGCCAGATTGTTCAGCATCCTGCTCAGTACGCCATTCTCTGGAAGCTTTGTCAGTCCCGAAATCTCACTCCTCGTCAGTCCCATTCGCTTTCCGGCAAGCCGCTCAACGATTTTGATATACTGCTCACTGTTTGAAAACAGTGTTCGATAAAGGTGATCAAACTCGTCCCAGAGTTCCGCACGCTTTCTGAAAAAGAGGTTATCGATATTCGTATTAAAAGCAAGCTCTGGATCAATGAGGCTAAGATAGTATGGGATTCCGCCCATGATCATGTAGGTCTCGACAATGTCTCTTCTTGACCAGTCAATCCCCCTGGATTTCAGATACAGCTCCGTCTCTCTCAGGGTAAAAGGCTGGAGATACAATCTGCATGTCTGTCGGTTGAACAGTCCACCCTTGTTTTCAGCAATTTTTTCAACCATCCAGGAAGTTGCCGAACCACAGACCAGCAAAACGAGGTTGTCCTGTGTGCACCCCCAATCATTCCAAAACCATTCAAACGCAGACAGGAATCCGGAACGCTGAGTATCCATCCACGGCATCTCATCCAGGAAGACGACATGCTTCTCTGTTTTGGGCAGGAGAGACAGGTATTCTCTTAACAGTTCAAACGCTTCGATCCAGTCTCTGGGGACCGGACGATCTCTGCCTGACTGCCGGTTAAGCTCTGCTGCAAAATAGCGCAGCTGTGTTTCTTTTGGTTCCCCATAGGCACCAGTCAGTTTGAAATCAAATCGCCCATCAAAAAACTGATTGATCAGGAAGGTTTTTCCCACCCTGCGACGTCCGTAAATAATAACCAGTTGTGCCTGATCCGCTCTCAGGCACTTCTTAAGCCGCTCGCACTCGTCTTGTCGTCCAATGATCCGATTCCTTGCCATTGCATTCACCTCTTTGTAAGTCTCACCGTTGTCATTTGCCTGAGCCGTATGAGAGCACCTGGATTTTAAAAACTGTCTCAGTGTGGCCTGTCTGCCTCATGATCTGCTTTAAGCGGAGAATACCACAGATTAAGATAAATTTCAACGTCTATTTTATCTACACCGCCGTCAATCTTCGTTATTTCCATAAATAAACATCGCTATTTTATCTTTATCCCTTCCTTCTAACCACTTTTGTATCTGACAGGAACGGTTAAAGCCGGCAAACCAATCAGTGATCTGTTACCGGCAGGATTGCTTCCGGTGACAGCGAAAGCATTTAAAGACCTGAACATGAAATAATGAAATCGTGAACGACGACCATCCGGAAATATCCGCACAAAAACCTTTCGTTTATTATGGTTTTATTATTGACGCCCTCCTATGTGCAGTGTACTATCATGCAGTGAAAAGTTACACGCAGGAGGAATTGCCATGGCATGCATTGTGTATAGAACAAACAAAAAGAATGGAGTCGTTTATGCCTTTCGCTCAGAATCATAACGTGATCCTGTGACCAAACAACCGAAAGCAGAAGAACTTATCTTGGCCGTGTTGATCCCGTAACCAACGAAATCATCCCCAAGGCGGAAGACGGAAAAAGGAACAGAGCTAAGCTGGGTGAATCATTAGATGCCGCTGAAGAAAGAGATTCTTCTTCGTCCAAAGGGGTACCAGTTGACATAGTGGCTCAGTTGAATGAGATCATTCGGCAGCGTGATGCTGAAATAGCTGAACTGAAACAACAGCTTTCAAAAGATGAAAACACGTTTACTCAGCTTCGAAAAATACTCGACAAACGCCTTACTTCTGATGCGTAAGCATGAAAACTCCCTCTGACATTCGGGTTCAGTTTATACCGGAATATCCATTTGTTTTTGAATGCTCCCTTATCCGGATCATCGTCCGCCTGTCAGGAACGCCCAGAATCGCGGTGCAGCCCGTTTCAGTATCCGGCTGATTCCGCAGACAAGCAGGATAATGATGACAGGGAGACCAAAGTACAGCAGCAAATGAAGAGCATGCGAACCCCCGCTGCTCAGGATCCTCTGAAAAATCATGTGCTGCAACGGCTCATGCAGTGCAAAGATGAGAAAGGTGGAATCAGGAATCTTCAAACCTGCCTTTTTCGGTGCCTGCCCGCACACGAAATCCACCAGGATAAACACGGAGCATACGCCCAGCAGCGTACACAGGCGGCTCATGATAAACAGCGCCAGGTCGGGCACCGGATGAGTCGATGCCAGGGCGGACATCAGGGTATATGCTGCACAAAACACTATCCAGCAGAACGGAACGGTCAGCCATTCCTTTCGGGGTCTGGGCCTTGATTCGGACAGCAGACCGCACCGGACACCGTCCCTTGCCAGAAATGTACCGAGTGTAAAAAACAGCGGGACTTCCATGCTGGTCAGATGCGGAACGGAAACATCCAGCATCCAGAGTACCAGAAAAAGCACTACCGCAAACCCTTTCATGCTCACCACCAGCAGATAAATCAGCGGTGAGAGAAGCGAGATCTTCAACAGGTCCATGATATACCAGAACTGAAAGGGCAGCGGATGATAGTAAACTCCTCCAAGAATATTTTCCGGCCAGTCCCCCAGCTTTTCCTGCAGAATCGGAAACGTTTCCTTTCCAAACACCTTCATCAGCAGCAGGCCAATCAGGGACCACAGCACTACCCAGAAAATATACGGCACTGCCAGGGATCTGAGCCGGCTCCTGATTTTATCCAGATACAGAGAAAGCGTAAACTTCTGTACACTGGCAAAAAACAGGTATCCGGAAATGGTGAAAAACACCGGCGTGCAAAACTTCACAATGGCATTGGAAAAGAAAAATTCGATCATCGGCCCGGCCTGCATCCCCTCCGTGAGTCGGGTGGTCGGCAACAGAAATAAATCCGTATAGTTGTAGGAATGGCATAAAACCACCGCGATCATGCTCCAGAAGGACAGCACCCGGATCTCGCGGCTGAAACGGGGTGATACGGTTTCTCTTGTGCTCTTTGTCATGATTTTCCGTCCTCATTTATCGATTTTTCGCACCGCTCAGTTCCGGCGCCAATGGGCCCTGTCTGTTTATGGTTCAATCCGGATGACACTGACTGAATGCGGCGGCAGTTCAATTTCTTTTCTTTCGCGGCACACGCCAAGTTCATGCTGTCTGACCATCACGCCGGTGTGTCCGACGTCATTATACGCATCCTTGCTCTCCCCATTCAGGGTCAGCACGGTTACCGCAGCCGGCCTGTCAAGCGGAACGGTAATCGTGTGGGCATTGTCTGGATCCTTATTCACGGCCGCAATGGCGATGCCTGCGCGGTCTGAGAACCTGGTTGCCAGAAGATCCAGGCATTCGACAACGCGTTCCCCATCCGATTTATGCGGAACCGTCATGGTGGGTCCCGGTTCATTCCACAGGTCGATGACCGTATCCCCAAGGTTGTTCACATACAGATCAAACACATGATACGTGCTGCGCAGCACAATCCCCCCGTCCCAGCTGTAAATACAGCCGCGTGTGTTGACAAGAGGCGCAAAATTGGCCATCCCGACCACATCACAGTGCCGATGCATGGCATTCAGGAAACAGGCCGCAAAAACCGCATCCGCCATGGTATACAGGGAATTGTCATCGTTTTTGTCGCGCGGTGTCAGGTAACTTTCTCTGCCGATGCCCTGGGCAATGGTATGGACATTGGGATGATGCCAGGACCGCAGATTCCATTCATCAAAGGCGATCCGGATCTTTCCCTCCAGCCGAAGCGCGGCCAGCATTCCCCTCACCTCGCGGACGCTGTGATCAATCCGGTCCGTATAGGCCATGCACTGTTCATACGTCGCGGGATTCTGAACCTCCGGCATCATGTCCCAGTATTCGTGAATCGAGATCCAGTCAAGGAACGGTCCGGCATGCTGCAGCAGATTCAGGTTCCATGCCGGGTCTGACAATGCCGCCGCGGAAAGCTGCACCGTGGGATCCACATGTTTCATCATCTTCGCCGCCTCGCGGACAAGCAGTCCCCATTCCTGAGCCGACTTGGCGCCAATCTCCCAGTGCCCATAGTTTTCGTTTCCAATGGACCAGTATCTGACCCCATAGGGCTGCACATGACCGCCGGCAATCCGGTCTCTGGCCCACTGTCCCTCCGTTTCCAGATTACAGTATTCTACCCAGTCGCTCATTTCCTCTGCCGTGCCGGTCCCTGCATTGGTGCAGATATAGGGCTCACATCCAAGTTTCCGGCAAAGCCGGATGTATTCATCTGTCCCGAAGGTATTGGGCTCCTCAACGCGCCAGGCCTTGTCAAAGGCAGGGCGCCGGCATTTCCCCACCCCGTCTTTCCAGTGATAGGCAGAAACAAAGCATCCGCCCGGCCATCTCATGACGGGCACCCGGATGCGGCGCACAGCCTCTAAAATGTCTGTCCGAAATCCGTCCTCATCCGCAAGGGGATGCCCCGGCTGAAACAAGCCGCCGTAGATCTGCCGATGAAAGTGTTCGATAAAATGACCGTAAAGCATAGGGCTGCGTACGCCCGTCACGCGGGCAGGATTTATCTCAAGATTAACAATCATAACAGTTTCTCCTCTTTAGGCCTCAATGTTGGTTTTTCACCGAAGCAGCTCTTGTCCTGGCTCAAACTTGACTAACTGTCGCTATGCGACAAGGCAGCTCCTTTTCATTCAGCCGATGTGGACATTTCACTTCCTGTCGCTGCCGGAATCCGGCCAGCCGTGTCATTGTTCTTTCCAAAACCCAGATGAGAATATCACAGTGTTCCGTTCCTTTGCAAGGCATTTCCACCAAGATAGCCGGCCTAAGCTCCCCTGTTCCATCTGCTCTCCCGGAGCAGGAGAAGGAGCGTGTGTTCATCAACGGAGCCGCAGCGCGTGGATAGGAAATCCAGCCAAGAGAGCCAGGAAAAGCTGACCACACAGTGTGAACATTCCATTCCTGACAGGTGATCAGGCAACCACATTGGTGTGGCAAGGGAATTGTAACCAGGCATAAGTAGGTGCGATTGTTCCCGTGTGTTCATCGGCCGGAGGAATAAGAAGTTGACCACACACTGTGCCCATCAAGAACCTGATAAGGAATCAGGCGGAAAAAAGGGAAAACAGAAAACAACCACATCCTGTGCCCGTCAAGAAAAATCTGACGAACACAGGGGATGGCGAGAAAACGACAGCGCAAGTATCTTTTTGAGATGCTCTGAAATCAAAGTCCTATCATAGTCAGAAAGAACTCCGATTTTTCTCCAAGCATGGTTTTGTCCACAGTGACAATCTTATCTGTCGGCTAAGACTAAGACAACATACGTGTTCAATGTTATTTGTCCAACGCGCTGCTGTGATGGCAGGGCCTCATCGTTGTCATTTGCCGGAGCATCTATGCATAAAAACCCCGAATGTGTCTGACTGTCGCTGCGCGACAAGGCCGGTCCCGAACGACAGAAAACAGATTGTTACGGGTATTTTGCCATTTTTGTCTGGTATAAATTGGATAAACATGCAATAATACTCGTGTCGCAATTATACCCTGATCGAAAAAATTGGAGGTAACAAAATGAAGAAGTTAGGGATTCTCTTTCTCATCGTGCTCCTTTCCGTTCTGGCTGTTTCCGTCTTTGCAGAAACCGCTGAGGTTCAGGTGATCAACTGGGAAACCGACATGCTGCCGCAGCTTGGCGACCAGATTGAGCTCGGTGATTTCTACGACTACGAGATTTTCAACATGAAAATGTGGGTTCCGAAATTCCTGACTCAGCTTGAAGTCACCGAAGATGAGAAAAAAATGGGTTATGTCGACAAGTTCGCCTCTGAAGACGGCAAGCGCGCCCTGGCTGTCTATGCAGCCGATATCGGCAAGGACTTTGAAACCTATTACAAGGATCTGCTCGAGGATTCGGACGTTGCCAATGTGAAGCTTGCCGAGATAAATGGGCTTCATGCCATTCTGTATCAGAAGGTTTCTGTTGACTGGCAGATCTTCTCTTTCACGGCTGGCGGAAACAACGTCGTCGAGCTGTATTTCATTCCCGCTTCTGATGCAGAGTATGCCCCCTTTATGCAGATCACTGCTTCTTCCGTTCAGAAGCTGGGCGAGTAATCTGTCATCCTTTTCGGGATTTCAGAAACTCCCTTCTGAGTGTACCGAGGAGATGGAGTTCCATCTCCTCTTTTTTCAGCTGAATATTCCCCTGCGCCGGCCCGGTCTTTCCGGTCCAAAACCGGACCCCAGTCAATTTCCTGAAGCCGGCGCCTGATGAAGAGGTAAACGAGATGAAACGACATTTTCTTTTTTTAACGCTGCTCTGTCTCCTTCTGCTCTGTTCGGCCGTTTATGCCGAAACCGTCTACGACGGAACACTGAGGATCTCAGATGGAACACTGCTGCCCATGCTGAACTTTACGGACGGAAACGATGCGTCCTATACGAATGAAGGCAGTGATATTCTCCGCTTTGTTGTTTATGTTGAAACCGATTACGATACGGACGGGGACGGAAAACTGGATCTGGTCAAGACATTTGTGCAGGTTCCCCGGGGAGCGGCCGAGGGCAAATACAAGGCCGCCAGCGTGTTCGATCCGACGCCCTATACAGCCGGAACCATTCAGCACTATTCGGATCACTCGGAGGGAATGTACACAGATGCCCCATTTGATTATGCCACGCTTTACAGCCAGCCTGAAAAGCGTGTTCCTGCCGGAGAGACAGATACCCTCAGTCATGCCCGTGTCGCTGATCCCGCCGACTGGCTGTATTCCATCCCGCGTACCGGTGAGCAGATCAGCCTGATCATGTCCTGGTACAACTATTATCTGGTCCGAGGATATGCCGTCATCCAGGCAAGCGGAATCGGCACCTACGGGTCGGAAGGATTCGAACTGTGTGCCATGGATCTTGAACGGGATGCCATGAAAAACGTGGTGGAATGGCTTGCCGGTGACCGGGTTGCCTATACCGACCGCGAGAACAGTATTACCATCTGCGCCGACTGGAGCAACGGAAACGTTGCCATGACCGGCGGTTCCTATGGCGGCACCCTTCCCTATGAAGTCGCTACCACCGGTGTAAAGGGGCTCAAAACCATTATCCCCTATGCCGGCATCGCTTCCTGGTACGATTACACCAACTCCCAGGGCATTCCCACCCGTACCGATGTTCACTATACGGACAATCTCGCCATTTTCAATGCAGGCGGTACGTTTCTTGATGACGGCTGGACCGTGCCCAACGAAACATACGGCGCCTATCTGTGGCAGATTGTGCAGGATCAGGAAGACAGCAACGGCGATTACACCCCGATCTGGGCCCACTCTGACTATTCGAAGGACTGGGAAAAGATAGACTGTTCCGCTCTCATCGTCCACGGACTTAACGATCTCAACGTCACGGTCCGCCAGTCTGACCTGATGATGCAGGCATTTGCCAAAGCCGGAAAAACCGCAAAACTCATCCTGCATCAGGGTCACCACACCAACCTGTATAACTGGCTGGTCAATGGCGAAAACTGGTATGAAATCCAGAATCGCTGGCTGGCACATTATCTGTATGATGTGGCAAATGACGCGGAAAACATGCCGGTCGTCTTCGCTCAGAGCAACATTGACGGGCAGTTCCACGCATACGATTCCTGGCAGGACTTCAGCTACACCGAGTTTCCGGTCATCTCCAACGGTCCGGAAAGCATGATCTCTACCGACGGTCTTGCCGAGGTTTCAGCGACTTATCTGAACCAGGTCACCGCCGAGGAGAACATCGACCTCATCGGCACGCGGGAGAACTTTTATTTCAGTCTCGACGGAACGCTCAGTGCCATCTACGATGTGGAAGTGCCCGGGAATACCACGATCTACGGCGTCCCGCAGATTCGCCTCAAAGCCCGGACAAACACAACCGATAAGGACGGCCTGATGATTTCCGCCATCCTGATTGATGTGGAGGACAACAACAAGCCCTTCAAGGCCTATAACCTGAGCCGCGTACTGGAGGATGGCATCGCCATGAAGACGGTCCGCAAGGTGGATTTCGGAGACGGTCTTGGGAAACCCCCGCTGAAAGAGCCTGTAATGAGCAGCACCGCGGCCAAAGCTGTCACCTTCGGATGGACGGATCTTTGCAACCCCGGCTGCGGCCCCGACTCAAGCGAGTACACAACTTCCACGGCGCTTGATGCCTCCACCGCCTACGATTACACCTTCTACATGATCCCAACCGTTTACACGCTTCTCCCCGGACACACCCTCAAACTTGTCCTGACCACCTGGGACCCGAACTGCTGCTTCCTGGATGAGGCTTATCAGCTGGATCCGGATAACGTCAGCGAACGGACAAAGTATCATTACGAATACTTCGTTGACAATTCCAGCATTCAGGCACTCATCCCCACCCGCTGACTCCCCGGACTGAGACAAGGCACAACCCCTTCGTCCCCCAGAACCGCAGGCCTGGCCTGCGGTTCTTTCCGTTTCATCCAGACAAAAACGATCCACCCAATAATGGGTGGATCGTTTTGAAACTGATTATTCCTCCGCCATGATGGAAGCTGTCACGAGCTGAGCCACAGCTGCAAACCCTTCATCTGATGCCGGCACGAAAGTGAACTGCACATAATTGCCGGATTCCGTCACGAAGGCCACATACATCGCATCCCCTTCCGGCATGCTGTAAGTGACCGCATCCAGCCCGTTCAGCAGAACACGTTCTGCATCTTTTACGCCGTTTCCCTTGATCATGCTGATCAGGTCATCCATCGTTGCACCTTCCTGTCCCTGATGGTACGAAGCGAAAATGGCGGCCGTCTGATCTGCAGGCGCAAACTTCCCGAAAATGCCTTGCTCAGCCTCCTCTGCCGTGAGATCCATATCCTGGAAAATATCCGGAACCCAGATCTTCAGCGCAACGTTATCGAACGTATACCAGGAGCCTGCAATTCCGGTGGATTCAACGTTGACATCCGCCCAGTTGATGGCAGGAACGCTTTCTGCTGAGGCAACAGTGAGCATCAGCAGCAGGGCCAGGGTCATCAGGGTGACAAGAAACTTTTTCATAGAGAGATCCTCCTTTTTTATTATCCCCGGCCGCAGCCGGGTGATGACAGAATTAATCGGGCTGCCCTGTGTATTCTTTCAGCAGCATGTTTTCAAGCATCTCAAGCTCCGTTTCCGGATCTGATCCCTGCTCCAGCAGATACACCAGACCAACCGCGTACCGCGTCACGGCCGCCATCATGATATGAAAGGAGCTTGAAAACATCGTCGCCTCAGGAATGCTGCTGTTCAGCGTACCGTCCCTGACGCCCCGCTGATACATCCCGTGAAATGTTTCACCCAGCCGGTCCATCACCAGCAGATACGGCTTTACATGTTCCGGGCCGTGTTTCTCTTTCCGAAGAAAACTGTTCAGATCATAATTGAAGCGCAGCATTTCTTTGTCGTTCCGGAATAGATCCAGAAAAGAATCCAGATAGAATTTCATGTACTCCGCACCGGTCATGCGGTCCATCTCATCCTTTGTCACCGTCGCTTCATACCTGCTGATATAATCCGCCCATTTCTGTGAAGCCAGTTCCATCGCCAGGGATACCTTGTTGGAAAAATGCCGGTACAGCGTGGCAATCCCATATCCGCTTTTCCGGGCAATGGAATCCAGCGAAACCGCTTCAATTCCCTTCGCCGCAAACAATTCAAAGGCCGCATCCAGAAAAGCCTGTCTCTTGATTGCCATCTGTGCCGCATCCTTTTCCCTGCTTCGCAATGCGAATTCCTCCTCACGCTTATCATTCGACGGACCGCTTCGTCTGATATCCAGTCGATGAAAACTGTTGCTGCGATACAGCGCCTAGCATAACATTTCACACGACCCGCC
>ODAI010626323.1_pt1 | contig 18629 bp, 21 predicted proteins | sample 1539321 | NCBI WGS metagenome assembly ODAI01 (sample SAMN02144231, study PRJEB22623) | gut metagenome | biome: sheep rumen | host: Ovis aries | place: New Zealand
TAAAAGAATTAGAAGGAAAAGGCATAAGCTATTGTGCAATATGCGACGGATTTTTCTATAGAAACAAAGATGTTGTAGTAATTGGTAGCGGTAATTATGCTATTTCTGAAACGAATGATTTAATCAATATCGCAAACAAAATTACAATACTAACAAATGGAGAAAAAGCTCCAGAGTTTAGAGCCGATAATGTTGATATTGTGACAAAGAATATTAAGGAAATTTCTGGAGAAAATAGAGTAGAGGAAGTACGATTTGAAGACGATTCTACCTTAAAAACCAACGGAGTATTTATTGCAGCTGGAACAGCAGGTGCAGCTGAATTTGCTAAAAAATTAGGAATAATTACTAAAAACGACAAAATTGTAGTTGATGAAAACATGCAAACAAATATCAAAGGAATTTACGCATGTGGCGATTGCACAGGCGGCTTATTGCAAGTTTCAAAAGCGGTGTATGAAGGATCAAAGGCAGGATTAGCTGTTGTTGATTACTTAAGATGAAACAATCCGGGACGGTCTTAAAATGTCTCAAAAATGAGACAATCCGGGACGGTCTTGAAATGTCTCAAAAATGAGACAAAAAAAGACCGTCCCCAAATGTCTCAACCCAAGAAAGGAAGATGAAAAATGGAAGTTATTAAATTAAACAATGAAAATTTTAAAGCAGAGGTTAAAGAATCAAACAAAGTGGTTCTTGTAGATTTTTATGCTGATTGGTGTGGACCATGTAAAATGATGTCTCCAATAGTTGATAAAATTGCTGAAGAAATTGGAGAACAAGCTAAAGTATGTAAATTAAATGTTGACGAAGCTCAAGACATAGCTTTTGAATATAATGTTATGAGCATACCAACATTAATTATATTTAAAAATGGTGAAGTATTCGATACATTAGTAGGATTACAAGACAAAACTGAATTATTAAACAAATTAAAAAGTGCTTTATAATATTTAAGTTACAATAAAAAAACAAAATGTTGCAAATATGGAGGAACTAATGAAAACAGATACAAAGGAAGAAGTAAAAACAGTAGATTCTGGAGAAATAAAGGAACAAGTAACAAACACCGGTGAAAAATCATCTAAAAAAATAAGAATATTTGGTATTTCATTATGGAGAATTCTAGCTTACTTTATAATATACAGTGTTGTAGGTTTTATAGTAGAAACAACATATGGAACAGTCACAAAAGGATTAGTAGAAAGCAGACAAAGCTTTTTATATGGCCCATTTTGTTCAATCTATGGACTTGGTGCATGCGTAATGATAGTGAGCTTACAAAAGTTCAAAAAGAGCCACAACACCTTATTTATAGGTGGATTCATAGTTGGAGCAATTACAGAATATATAGTGAGTTTCTTAGGAGAAATGATTTTACATGTAAAATGGTGGGATTATTCAAACAGACCATTTAATATAAATGGAAGAATTTGTGTTGCATTTTCAGTATTCTGGGGAATATTGGCAATGTATTTACTAAGTTCTTTAAACCCTAAAATAGACAAACTTCTAAACAAAATTAAGGAAAAGGTTAAAAACGAAAGAATTTTAAAATCAGCTATTGTTATTATATCTTTAGCCATGTTACTAGATTGCATCATAACGGGAGTTGCAATTAAACTTTTCGAAATTAGAAAAATACACGAATACAATATAAATGTAGAGAATATAGAAACAATTAATGAACAGTATGAAGCAATTTATGGTAATAAAAATTTATCAAATTTCATATATAAATTCTGGAATGATGACAAAATGATACTAACATTTCCAAACCTAAAAATTAAAGATAAAGATGGAAAAATAGTATATTTTGATTCACTTTGCCCAGGTTGCAAAAGATATTACTATAAGGTATATGAAAAATACAATAAATAAAAAAAATACATGCGGAGGATTATAGAATGTCAAATATATTTGATTATATAGATTGGAGAGGAGACTTAAGCTTCAATGCTGCTCCTTTCAATGAAATAGACAATTTAATTTTATCAAGAATTTCATATTTTCCGTTTGACGGATTAATAAAAGAACAAGAAACAATTACTGTAAAAGAAGCATATGCAAGATTTAATCAATTAGATACAGACAACATTCATATGTTACAAAAAGAAGATGCTGATTTATTTCCAGCAGTAGCATATAGCAATAGATTTGGAAATTTATATGTAAAAAACTATATTAGTGAACGTGATAATCAAGCAGAAAAACAGTTTTCAGCAATCACATTTATTTTGCCAGATGGTACAACATATGTAGCATATAGAGGAACTGACAATACATTAATTGGTTGGAAAGAAGATTTCAACATGAGCTTTATGGAATCGGTTCCATCTCAAGAGGAAGCAAAAAAATATTTGAATGAAGTAGCAAGCGAATTAACTACTGGAAATCTAAGAATTGGAGGACATTCTAAAGGTGGAAATTTAGCTGTATATGCAGCAGCTTTCTGCAATAATGAAATAAAAGATCGCATCATAGAAATATATAACAATGACGGTCCTGGATTTTTTGATTCAATTATAGAAACACCAGAATATCAATCTATTGCCAATAAAATTCATACATATATTCCTCAAACTTCAATAATAGGAAGAATGCTAAAGAATGAGGGAACATGTACAGTTGTTGAAAGCACAGAGTTTGGAATATATCAACATAGTTTATATAGCTGGCAGGTGCTAGGTACTAAGTTCATAGAAAAAGAACAAGTTACAAAAGAAAGCGAATTTATAGATAAGTCATTAAAAAAATGGCTTATGACAGTAAGCAGTGAACAGAGAGAAAAATTCTGGGTGGCTTTATTTGAAATAATGTCTTCAACAAACCAATCTACACTATACCAAATGAAAAGTAATTGGCTAGACAGTTCTAAAAAAATGATAGCTACATATAAGGGATTAGATGATGAAACAAGAAAGATTGTTAATGAAACTGTAAAATGTTTTTTTAGTATTATGAAAGAAAATGTAAAAGAAAGAGAAAGAAGATTTAGTTTAAGGAAAGAGAGATATAATGAAGGATAATAAGAAAATATACAGACATATTGTTTTTTTCATATTATTAATTGGAATAACATTTTTTGTACTATTAAAAGATCAAGATTTATTTCAAATTTTTAATATACTATCATCTGTAAAGATACAATATGTATTAATAGGAATACTAGGAATATCGATATATGTAATTTGTGAAGCAATAAATATAGGAAGAACGCTAAGAAGTCTTAATGAAAAATCTACATTTTTACGAAATTTAAAATATGCATTAATAGGATTTTTCTTTAGTAGTGTAACGCCAGCAGCAAGCGGTGGACAGCCTATGCAGATTTATTACATGCATAAAGATAAAATTTCGGTTTCAAATTCTACAATAACATTGCTGATTAATTTAAGTAGTATGCAAGTAATTACAATAACATTTGCATTGGTAAGTTTAGTATTTAATTATGAATATCTAAATGGTGTATTAATTACATTTTTTATAATAGGTATTTTGCTTAATTTAAGCGCATTGATTTTACTATTAATTGGAATATTCTCAAAGAGAATGACAAAGGGATTGATTAATTTAGCGTTAAAAGTAATGAAGTTCTTTAGAATTAGAAATATCGAAGGCAAAAGAGAAAAGATGGAAAAAGAACTTACAAAATATCAAGATAATGCTGATTATATCAAAAATAATAAGGTTTTGATTATTAGAACATTACTAACTACACTTGTTCAATTTACAGCTTATTATAGTATAACTTATTGGACTTATAGAGCACTTGGATTCTCTGAGCATAATATTTTAGAGATTATCACAATGCAATCTGTTTTATTTGCAACAGTATCTGGAATTCCATCACCAGGAGCGGTTGGAGTTACAGAAGGTGCATTTATTGAGATTTTTAAGAATGTGTATCCAGAAGGTGTTATGAGTAGTGCTGTTTTGTTGAATAGAGGGATAAATTTCTACTTTTTGGTTATTGTTAGTGGTGTGGTTACTGTGGTGAATCATTTGAGGTGTGAGAGGAAGAAGGAAGAGAATAATTAAGGTAAACAAATAAGAGGGATGAATTCATCCCTCTTATTTGTTTTGGGTTAATTACCAGTGTACACTTAAAAGACTATTTAAAATTTATAATGAATGTTACGGTGAATAAAAGAGAGGAGAAAGATATTGATGTCAAAAGATGTCGATATCTTTTTTTAGTTTTATGAGAAAAAATGTTGAATTAGAGCTATAAAACATGATACAATACAAACATAAGTTTGATAGAACGGTAAATGTAACATGATATACAGTAATAAAAGTAGTAAAAACTTAAATATACAAAACGGGAGGAAAAACATTATGGATAATAAGTTAGAAACTATTTTAAATCTTTTTGAAGGCAAAGAAATAAGAAGCGTCTGGGACGCTGAAAAAGAAGAGTATTTTTTTAGTGTAGTTGATGTGATTCAAGTATTAACCGATAGTCCAGATCCAAGAGATTATTGGTATAGATTAAAAGTTAGAATGACAGATGAAGAAAAATCTGAGATATCGACAAAATGTCGACAACTGAAACTAAAATCTAGTAAAGATGGAAAAAGATATACGACAGATACATTAGATACAGAGGGAATTCTAAGATTAATTGAATCTGTTCCAAGTAAAAAAGCAGAACCATTTAAATTATGGTTAGCATCATTAGGAAAAGAAAGAATTGATGAAGTCTTTAATCCGGAAATTGCAATAAATAGAGCAATTGATTATTATCGAAATAAAGGTTACACAGATAAATGGATTGAAAGGAATATTGGACAGAAAGAAATTAACAGATATATGGAAAGAAAATGGCATTGAAGATAATTTTGAATATGCAGTTTTAACAAACGATATATACAAAACTTGGTCTGGAATGAAAGCTTCAGAATATAAAGAACACAAGAATATCAGAAAAGAATCATTGAGAGACAATATGACAGATGTTGAAATTGCTCTTACAGATTTAGGTGAAATTGCAACGCGTGAGCTCGCAAAAAAGCACAAACCACAGGGGTTAAAAGAAAATAGAAAAATCGCAAAAGCAGGAGGGGAAGTGGCTAAAACAGCACGTGATGACTTAGAAGAAAAATTGGGAGAGACTATAATAAGTAAGGAAAATAATTTGAATTATAAGTATTTAGAGGAAAATAAACTTTTAGAAAAGAAAAATAAGAGTTCTGGTAAGAAAGCTTTAAAGAATAAGAGTTAAACAATAAAATATTTGTGAGATTTTGTTCGCTTTAACACAAAAACAATCTTTTAATAGAAAAATATAGAATTATAAATTACATTATGATAAGATGTAGAAAAATGTTTTGGGAGGGTAAAATGAAAAAGATATTATTAACAAGTGGTGGATTTGATAATAAAAATGTAGCAGATAAATTTCTAGAATTAGTTAATAAACCAGTAAATGAAATTAAAGTATTATTTATAACTACTGCTGCAGTTGAGCCTGATGCAGTAATGATATTACCTGCTTGTATAGAAGATTTAACAAAAGTATGTGGAATTCCAATGGACAACCTTACTATATATGATATGCACAAGTTAATGAGTAAAGAAGAAATAATGCAGTATGATGCTATATACATGTGCGGAGGGAAAACAGAATATTTAGTTGAAAGAATTGATGAAGTTGGATTTAAAGATTTGCTTGATTTTTATATAGAAAATGGTGGAGTATATGTAGGTGTTAGTGCAGGAAGTACTTGTGGTTGCGGAAGATTTAAAACTGGCTTAGATTTTCTAGAAAATGAATTGCAAGTACATTGCGAAAATGGGTCAAACAATGGAATAATTAACACTAAAGATACAATTTACTTAACTAATAATCAAGCCATTCTTATTAATGATAATGGAATGGAAATCTTTGAATAAAGAGAAAGGTAGAAAAATGATAAAAAAAATAAATTCAGTTGAATTCATTTATAAAGGTAAAGTGGATCTTGACGATACAACTAAAACCAGAGTTCAAGAATATTGGCAAAAGATACAACAAGAAAAAGATTTTCTCACTGAAACAAAGATACTTATTGTATCAAATTTTGAAATTATTAGAAATAATTATACAATTGAATTAAAGGAAACTACTTTTTCAAATTATATGTATGCAAAAGAATGTGGTGGAGATATAAGAGCTATGTTTTCAGGAGCATATATACTAACAGAAGATCAATTCGTAATGTGTGTGCTAAATAATTATTACGAAAACGAATTAGAATTCGAAACTTTAAATTTAGTTGGAGGAATGTCGGATGCCAAAGATATTATTAATGGTATGTATTCCAGTGAAAAGTGTCTAAAAAGGGAGTTTAAGGAAGAACTTGGGTTAAATCTGGAAGATGACAATTGGAATATACAATTAAAATATTTAAAATATCCTTCTGAAAATGAAAATCCAGTGGGTTATCCAATTGGAACAATATATGAAATAAAAACATCTTACACAAAAGCACAGCTAGAGAAAATGTTTGAAGAATCGTCACATGATAATGAGGTAAAGGAATTAATATTCTTTTCAAAAGGAACTTATAAGGAGATATATAACTATGAACATAAAAAAACATATCTACCAGAATTATTTAAAAAGATATTTAAGTAAGAAATCTTAATACGGATTAATTTTAGAGTTGTGGAAGGAGAATCTTAAATGAAAAAATATATAATAATAGCAGGAGTTCCGAGAGCAGGAAAAAGCACACTTACTTCGAAAATCTCAAAACAATTAGGCTATCAACACATATGCTTCGATACAATAAATTACGCATTAGAACAAAATATGATAGAGCCAAAAATAAATACAAATGATGAATCATTAGAAAACACAAAATATATAAGTTCAATTATATCAAAATTTATAAACTCAATAATTACAAGCGGAGAATATAATGAACAGGATTATGGTGTTGTAATTGATGTATGCCAATTAATGCCAGAGGATTATGTGAAAAATATTGCTAGGGATATTTGTGATATTTATTATCTAGTAACAAGCGAAGTAGATAGTGACGAAAGATTTGAATTATTAAAAAAATATGATGGTCCGAACGATTATACATATTATGATACAGATGAACAAAATAAAGAAAAGTGCAAGAGGATAGTTGAAACAAGCAGATACATGAAAGAAAAGTGTAAAGAATATGGATTAAAATGTTATGATACCTTGTTTAATCGCGATGACAAGTTTGAAGAGATTATTCAGGATATAAGTAATAATTAAACATAATTGATGGAGGATACACAATGAACAACGAAATTATATTTGTAACTCACAACAAAGGAAAAGCAAAATCAGCAGAAAAATATTTTAAAAACTTAAAAATAAGTACATTTGAATATGAACTAGATGAGCCAAGAAGTGATGATATAAAGGTAATTGCCACTGCTAAAGTAAAACAAGCTTACGAGATAGTTAAAAAACCATGCATGGCTATGGATACAGATTTCAGAGTTGATGAATTAAACGGGTTCCCACGAGCATTTGTAAATTTTTCTCTAGAGACTATAGGAATTTCAGGTATTTTAAAATTAATGGAAAATAAAGAAAATAGAAAATGCGCTTTTAATGAATGTCTGGCATATTATGATGGAGAAAAAATTCATTACTTTTATGGAAGAAGCCCACGGAAGTTTGGCAGAAGAAATTAAAGGTATAGACAGAGATGAAAAATGGTCTGATTTATGGTATGTGTTTAAGCCTGAAGGATTCGAAAAAACATTAGCTGAGATGGATGCGTTAGAAAGAGAAAATAGAAGATCGATTGATGGTTCATATTCAGCTTTGGAAAAATTTGCTGAATGGTATCAGGGAAAATAAAGAAAATTTGAAAAAGATAGCAATGCTATCTTTTTTTATTGCTAATATTTTTTGCTTGTGGTATATTTAAGTTAATAGAATTTTTTAGCAAAAGAAAAAATGTAAAAGGAGAGAAGAAAATGTCTAATATTAAAGACAGTATTTTAGAGTTATTAACATATCAAAAAGAAGCATATAACAAAGTAATTGAATTATTTGAAGAAAAAGGAAAAGCAGCAGTAGTATTTCCAACTGGATGTGGAAAATCATTTATATCATTAGAATACATGTTAAAGCATCCTGACGAGAGAATTTTGTTCCTTTCTCCAAGGAATGCAATTAAAGATCAGATGTATGAATTAGTAATAAGATATCTTGGTGGAGATTCTAGAACTGTTGAAGAAATACAAAAAGATTATGGAATGGAAAACAATACATCAGCAGCACTTAGAATGGCTGCTAAAGAGTATATTCCAAATATAGAATGTATGCTATATCAAACAATTTCTGGTTATGGAGAGAAAGATAGCGTAGATGGAGTGCTGGAACAATTGAAACCAGATGTTATAATTGTTGATGAAATGCATCATTTAAAAACAAAATCAATTAAGAAAGCTGGAAGAAGTAATGTTGCTATAGATGATGAAAGTGATGAAATTGTTGATGATGAAGAAGAAATAGCTAATGTTGAAGAACAAGAACAACAAAATAAATGGGGAGAAAAATTCCATAAGTTTCTTGAAGATAATCCACAAGCAAAATTATTAGGTTTATCTGCTACACCATTAAGAACAGATGGAGCAAATGTAGTAGAAAGAATTTTTGAAGATAGTGTTGCAAGTGAAATATCTTTGTCGAAAGCTATAGAACAAGGAATTATTTATCCGCCTAAGTATGTTGTACCAGATTTCATAAGAGAAGATGAATTGGAAACGTTATTACAGAAAATAGAGCAGGCTGAAGGGCTAAAAAAAGAAATATTAAAAGAAAAATATGACGATTTAGTAAAAAAATCAACTAATGCACCAGGAATACCTGAACTAATGCAAGAGCATATTGAAGAAAAAGATGGTAAGTATATTATTTATTGTAAAGATATTAATGATATGCAAGAAAAAATGGAAAAAGCAAAAGAGTGGTTTGGAAAAATTGATGAAAAACCTGAAGTTTATGGAATTCATTCAAAAGATAAAACAAGTGCTAAACAATTGGAACAATTTAAAACGTCAAATTCAGAACATTTAAAATTGATGTACTGTGTTGGTATGATAGATGAAGGTGTACACTTAAGCAACATTTCCGGGGTAATTCTTTCTGCTAAAACTGGAAGCAGACCAACATATTTACAAAGAATAGGCAGAGGTATTTCATCAGGAAAAGATAAAAAGCAAGTATTAGTTATAGATTTGGTAAATAATAATGAAATTTTAAATTATAGCAAAGTTCAACATGGCTATGAAATAAACGATTTAGAGTTACTACAAGAGTTGGTTGAATGGGTAGAAAATAATGATGGTGAATTACCTGAATTTGACGAAGAAAAGTCAGTAGAAGAAAGAACATTGGCAAAGAGATTAGTAAGAATAAACAATAAATATTTAAAGTATGCTGAAAATGGTGAATTAATAGAAAATCTAGCTGAATACAAAAAAGATCAAGTAAGTCAAATAATTGAATTGGGAAAAAAAATAGGAATGTTTAATGAACCAATTGAGCTTGAATTAGATGATAAAGAAAGACAAAATGAATTTTTATTAAATCAGTTTATGGAAAATATTGAAATTAAAGGAATAAGAAAAGAATTTATAGAAGTGTTAGCACAATTAAATGACACATCTGGTTATTTAGAAAATGCAAAGAAAATTGAAAATTGGTGTAGGAAAAATTTTGGAGATAAAGAAAAATGGGAAAGAAGATTACCAAGTTCCAAATCGCAAGATAAAGAAGAAAGCAGATTAGGTTCAGCACGAAGAAATATAAAAAGAGGGATTATTGACCAATATGAAGGAAAGCAATTATATGAAATTAATGATGATGTACACCGAAAAGTTGTAGGGATAATGAGAAAAACAGAGAGCTTATATGCTTATGGAGATAGACAAAAACATCAATTATTAGGAAACGCATTAAGAATAAAAAAATGGTGTGAGGATAATTTTGGAGATAAAGAAAAATGGGAAAGAAGATTACCAAATTCACAATCAGAAGATGAAGAAGAAAAACATTATGGAGATATGCTAAATAATTTAAAGAAGAAGTTTAGTTACCAATCTGATAGTAAAGAGCAAAATGAAATTGATAGCAGAGATAAAGAAAGGATATTAAAAATACTAAAAAAATTAGATGAAGAATATGCATATGGACAACAGCAAGAATTTCAAATGTTGGGAAATGCATTACAAATAGAAAAATGGTGTGAGGAAAATTTTGGAGATAAAGGAAAATGGGAAAGAAGATTACCAAGTTCACAATCAGAAGATAATGAAGAAATAAATATGTCAAGTTTATTAAATAGCTTAAATACTAATATTTTAACAAAATATAAAGGAAAAGAACCAGATGAAATAGAAGATGAAGTACATAGAAATGTTGTAGCAATAATCAGAAAACTTGAAGATGAGTATGCATTTGGAAAAGTTCAAAAACATTATAAATTAGGGAAAATATTAGAAATGGAAAACTGGTGTGAAACAAACAATAAAGGTAAAGAAAAATGGGAGAGACATTTACCACAATCAGAAACAAAAGATGAAAAGGAAAGCGAATTAGGCAAAATATTTGCTAATTACGGACAAAAACTTTTAAAACAATATGATGGAAAAAAACTTGATGAGATTGCTGATGAAGAAGACAGAAAAACTGTGGAAGTGTTGCGAAAGATAGAGGAACAGTATGCATACGGAAGAGGACAAAAGCATTATAAATTGGGACAGATTTTAAAAGTAGAAAAATGGTGTAAAGTAAATTTTGAAGATAAAGAAAAGTGGGAGAGAAGAGTACCAAATTCTAAGTCAGAGGATGAAAGTGAAGGAAAATTAGGCAAAACATATGGAGATTTTGGAAAAAAATATTTAGATAAATATGAAGGAAAAAAACTTGATGAGATTGCTGATGAAGAAGATAGAAGAATTGTTGAAGTATCACAAAGAATAGAAGAACAGTATGCATATGGAAAAAAGCAAAAATATTACCAATTAGGCCAGGTTATGGAAATAGAAGAGTGGTGTAAAAGGTATTTAATCAATAACGGAAAAATAAGGCTACCAAGAAAAGATGCAATTGATGATGATGAAGGAAGGCTTGGTAGGGCATTAGGGGTTATAAGAAAATCATTACAAGCTAAATATCAGGGAAAAGAATTAGAAGAAATAGAAGATGTTAATGATAGAAAAGTTTTTGAAGTAATAATGAGACTAGATAAGGAATATAACCCAAGAAAAGCAAAGAAAGATGCATTATCTCAGGCAAAAAATGAACGAGATAATGCAAAATATCTGAATAAAGAAACGGTTGATTTAGAACAACAAGTAGAAGCACAATTAAACGAAAGAGGTAAAAATCATGAAGAATAATAAATTAATAGTTTATAAAGAAAGTATATTTAGTAAAATATCAAACTTCTTTAAAAAGGCTTTTAATATTAGTAGTAAAGATGAAAATAAAATTGCATTTAAAAACATCAATTATAGTCTTCAAAAAGACAACTTTATCAGCAATATAGTAGTTAAGGAAAATGAAGAAGAAAACAGATTAAAGGAATTACAAGCAAAGTATGAAAATGGCGAAATTGATGAATATGATATATCAGATGAAGATATTGATAAACTTATAGAAATGTACAAAAATGAAACTGAAAAATTAAATATGGATACGGAAAAAAGAAAAAATCATATTTCTAAAATGTTGAATGAATTAAAGGTTTCTTAATTTTCATACTTGGATATTATAGTTAGAATAAATTACATATAAAAGCATATATTATACAAAACGAAAGTGAGGTATTATATATGCTTTTTAAATATATGAAAAGAAATTTTAAAAAGGTAATAACTTTAACACTATCTATATATTTAATCTTTTCAGTATTTATAGTTTCATATGCAGAAAACTATGAATGGACTGTAATTAATAATGATACAGTTGAAACAAATAGCTCAGCAGAAGGTGAAAATGTTGAAACTAGCAGCAAAGATGAACTGAACTTAGAATGTGAATCAGCTATACTGATAGAACAAAACAGCGGCCAAGTGTTATACGAAAAAAACGCTCACGAGCAACTTCGCCCAGCGAGCGTTACAAAATTAATGACAATATTGCTAACATTTGAAGCTCTAGAAGCGGGGCAAATAACTCTAGAAGACAAAGTTCCATGCAGTCAAAATGCAGCCTCAATGGGAGGCTCACAAATTTGGCTAGACCCACGCGAAGAACTATCGGTAAATGAAATGCTAAAAGCAATGTGCGTGGTGTCAGCCAACGACTGCACAGTAGCAATGGCAGAATACATAGCAGGTTCTGAAGAAGCATTTGTTGATAAAATGAATCAAAGAGCAAAGGAATTAGGAATGAATGACACATGTTTCAAAAACTGCCACGGAATTGACGAAGATGGTCATGTAACATCAAGTTACGACATATCTTTAATGTCAAGAGAATTATTAATCAATCATCCAGACATAACAAATTACACTACAATATATATGGATTCATTACGAGATGGAAAATCACAATTGGTAAACACAAACAAACTTATAAGAAATTACAAAGGAGCAACAGGGTTAAAAACAGGTTCAACGTCACTTGCATTATTTAATTTATCAGCAAGTGCAACAAGAGACGATTTATCACTAATTGCAGTTGTTATGAAGGCTCCAACAAGTGCAGCAAGATTTGATAATGCACGTAAATTACTAGATTATGGATTTAAAAATTATGAATATAAACAATTCGGAAAAAGGGGAGAAGTAGTTCGGGAATATTTCAGTAGAAAAAGGTGTAGAGAAAAATGTTAATGCAATATTAGCAGATAATTGCGGCGTAATGATAAAAAAGGGAACAGAAAACAGCTTGGTTCAAAATGTACAGATGGAGCAAAAACTTTCAGCACCTATTTCCAAAGGACAAAAATTAGGAAGTGTAACTTATAAAATAGAAGGAAAAGAAATTCAGACTATTGATATAATCGCTGAAAAAGAAGTTAAAAAAGATACCTTAATGAATGTAGCTTCATACATTTATGAAAAATGGTTTTGTTTGTTGAGATAACTTATTCATAAGTTATCTCACTAATTTTTGCACAAACATTCACATCATCACACCATGTATAAAGCTTAATTTCATTCTCAGTATTATTAACAAACTTTAAATCAAGTGTATTATATGAAACAGTTGCGTCTTTTCCATCCTCGATATAATCAACAGGTCTTCCATTGTGTTCATGTCTTTCTGTTATATCAATTCCAGGAACAGCTAAAGCAGCATTATAAAGAGTTGTGCTAACTTGACAATTTCCACCACCTAAGGCGTAAGCAATTTTCTTATTAACATATATTTCAGCCTTTTTATATCCCTCTTGTGAAGTACATGAACCAACAATTTGATTAAATGAGAAAGTTTCCCCAGGTTTTAAAACTCGTTCATTAATTTTACTACATGTAATTTTTATATTAGTTATACGATTTGCAACTCCTGATTTTAATGGAGTGGAGAAGGTAGATAGTTCTGTTTCTTTTGGTTGTTTTTTATTATTTTCATTATTATTAGTATTTTGATCAATTTCTTTGGTTATACTAGTTTTAGAAAAATCAGCATTGCTTTTATTTTCTCCATTTTGAACATTGTTTTTGTTTTCGCAACCACATAGGAGAAATAAAAAAGCAGCTAATATTATAAAACCTTTTACAGTTTTCATGATAATTCCTCCTTATTCTACAATTTGTTTCAAAATTATTTTTTCCATAATAATAAAATATATACTATTGTTAATTTGGAAAATTTAAGATATAATATGTATGTAGTTATAAAAAATAAAGGAGAGAACGGTTATGAAAAAAATGAATAAAATAGTAGAAAACTACATATGGAAAGACAGAAAAAGACCAATTTTTGGTTTACCATTATCATTCACAAAATACAAATTAACAAACGAAAAATTTATTGTAGAAAAAGGTGTTTTAGCTATAACACAAGATGAGGTAAGATTATATAGAATAATGGATTTAAGTGTAAGATGTTCACTAATTCAAAGAATATTTAATGTTGGAACAATTCACTGCAGTTCTGCTGACAAATCTACTCCAGAGTTTGATATTAAAGATGTAAAAAATCCAATGCAAGTTAAAGATTTAATTTCAAAAAATGTTGAAGAAGAAAGACAAAGAAAAAGAATTGGTGCTAGAGAATTTATGGTTGCTGATGGGGATGACGATGATTTCGATTATGATCACAACTAAAAATTATACTAAAAAATCAAAATATATAAAAAGGACTAGGCATTTAGCTTAGTCCTTTTTGGCTAATTAATTTTTTTAGCGTGAACAACAACTCTTGATCGTCCGCTGGCATCACAAGTAGATAATGTCAAAATTTTATCACTTTGATTTAAACTAACTCCAAAATCATGAACACTTCTATTTTTAAGTGCGTTTAGAAATTCCAAATAGCTGGAATCACTAGAAAATTCAGTTGTTAAATAATAACTTTCCATTGGAATTGTATATGCTGAGAATACTTCATAAACAGTTACACCGTTTGGAGTTGTAAAAGTAATGTACTTATTATTTTTATTATTATACCACCAATCTTTTTGCGTATTTTTTAATGTGGCAAACATACTTGTATCCATTCGGTTGTGTCCATAAATTACAATGTTTTTATCAGTTTCATCAAACTTATTTCTATAATCAGCAAAAATCCAACCAGCTGTATTTTTTGAATTATCAAAAGAATGATTTAAATAGAATCCATTATCTTTAGCTTGAGCAACAGGATAGTCTATCGAAGTATTAGGAACTGTAATCCATCCAACAGTTGAATTATTAATAGATAATAGTTTGTTGAAGTCTAGTTCGTAAACTGGAATTTCAATTTTATTATTAGAAGTTTCAACATTTTCATTTGTTTCATCTGAACTATCGACTGAAATTTGAATTGTCTTAGTATCTATAATACTAGACTCTTTAACATTTTTTAACATATCAGCACTTTTTTTATTTTCCATATACCACATAAAGATATAAATTAAACAAAATATAATAACTATAATACAAATTATTCTTAATATTAATAATATAATATTAAGCGTATTTTTTTCTTTTGAATGTTTTCTTTCCATAAATAATCACCATATTAATTATAGCAAAGCGATAATTAAAAGTCTAGTATTAATGTCATAAGATGATTATAAAAAATTAAAGATATATTTAATTTTTTTATATTTAAAACCTCTTGACAGTTTACAATAATACATATAAAATAGGAGTGTGAGTAAAAATATATATAATTGTAAGAATAAAATATATTTAAACTGAACATTGAAAAATTAATAGAAAGAGGTGTTAGATTATGGGAAGTGCTATAATCACAATCGTCTCTGTTCTAATCTCAGCAGTAATTTTTACTTTTGTTGGATTTATTCTAAGAAAGAAAATTGCTGAATCTAAAATGGAAAGTGCAGAAAAAGAAGCAAAAAGAATTATTGAATCAGCTACAAGAGATGCTGAAAATAAGAAAAAAGAAGAAATATTTAAAGCAAAAGAAGAAATAATGAATGCAAGAAAAGATTTAGATCAAGAGATTAAGGAAAGAAGAGGCGAAGTTCAACTACAAGAAAGACGTTTAGTACAAAAAGAAGAAAATTTAGAAAATAGAATATCTCAGTTAGAAAGAAGAGAACAAGACTTATTAAAGAAAGACATGGAGTTAGACAACAAAGCAAAAGAATTAAACAACGAATTAAACGAAGTAATTAATAATCAAAGAGAAGAATTACAACGTATTTCAAGAATGTCTGTTGAAGAAGCTAAAAAATTCTTATTATCAGAAGTTGAAAAAGACTTGATAAAAGAAAAAGCTGAACTAATTAGAGAGTTTGAAGAAGAAACTAAGGAAAAAGCTGAAAAAAGTGCTAAAGAACTTATTAGTTATGCAGTTCAAAAATGTGCTGCTGATCATACATCTGAAACTACAGTTTCAATTGTATCATTACCAAATGATGATATGAAAGGAAGAATTATAGGTAGGGAAGGACGTAATATTAAGACTTTAGAAACTTTAACAGGAATCGATTTAATAATTGATGATACACCTGAAGCAGTTATAATTTCAGGTTTTGATCCATTAAGAAGAGAAGTGGCTAAATTAGCTTTAGAGAAATTAATTGATGATGGTAGAATCCATCCTGCCAAAATCGAAGAAATGGTTGAAAAAGCTAAAGAAGAAATAGCTGCAATCATAAAAGAAGAAGGAGAAAGAGCTGTTTTAGAATCTGGTGTAATAGGGCTACATCCAGATATCGTAAAATTGCTTGGTAAATTACGTTATAGAACAAGTTATGGACAAAATGTATTAAACCACAGTATAGAAGTATCTAATCTAGCAAGAATAATGGCAGAAGAAATGGGACTAGATCCTAAACTTGCAAGACGTGCAGGTCTTTTACATGATATTGGAAAAGCTTTAGACCACGATATGGAAGGAACTCACGTACAAATTGGTGTTGATATATTAAAGAAATATAAAGAAAACCCAATTGTAATAAATGCTGTTGAAGCACATCATGGAGATGTTGAACCACAAACATTAGAAGCAGTACTTGTTCAAGCTGCTGATGCAATTTCAGCATCAAGACCAGGGGCAAGAAGAGAAACTCTAGAAACATACATAAAACGTCTACAAAACTTAGAAGAAATTGCAGATTCTTTTGATGGAGTAGATAAATCATTTGCTATACAAGCTGGTAGAGAAGTTAGGGTAATTGTTAAACCAGATAAAGTATCAGATGATGAAATGATTTTAATGTCTAGAGATATTGCTAAGAAAATTGAAGATGAAATGGAATATCCAGGACAAATTAAAGTTAACATGATTAGAGAGTTTAGAGCTGTTGAATATGCCAAATAATAAAAAAACAAGTTTGATGTAACAATCAAACTTGTTTTTTATTTTAGTATATAAATGCTAACAAAAGTAAAAAATATACATCTTGAAAAATAATCAAAAAAATGATAATATTAGAATGTAATTATCTATCATATAAGTAAAGGAGAAAAAATGAAAAAAAGTTGCAATAAATTATTAATAATTTCTATTATTATAAGTATATTAATAATGTTTAATTGTATTATCATGATACAATTGCCTAATCCTTCTATAACAGAAACATCCATTGGGAAAATCCAAGAAATGAATGGCGCACCTGGTTCAGGAGAATTGTTAATGATAACATTGCCAATATCGATATTAGCTGATTTTGGGACTTTTTTTGCTATATTAATATTTAATATTATGATTCCAGGAATAACTTTATTTAATATAATAATTTTCCAAACTGCTGCGAGATTATTCCAATTAGGAGAAGAGAGAAAGTGGAAAAATATTGTAAGTTTTATTTTAACTGTAATCTCTGTATTAATAGCAGCTTCATTATTATTTACATTGTGTTTATGTATAGGATTATTAAAATATCTGTCATTAGTTTTAACTGTTGTTATGATTTCATTATTTGCAGTTGAACTTTTTAAAATGGCCAAAAGAATAAGTAATATATAAGATTAAAAAAAGAAAGGTGAGTAAACAATTGAAAATTTTAGCAATAGGAGACATCGTTGGTGAAAACGGTGTAAGAAAATTAAAACAAGAGTTACCTCGTATTAGAGAGGATAACAAAATAGACTTTGTTATAGTTAATGCCGAAAACTCTGCAGGAGGTATGGGAATAACAACAAGAATTTTTGAAGATTTATTAGACTTAAACGTGGATTGTATAACAATGGGAAATCATACTTGGGGAAAGAAAGACATTTTTACTTTTATAGATCATCCTAAATTATTAAGACCAGCAAATTATTCAAAAGGAGTAGTTGGAAAAGGTTTAGGAATCTATGAATGCAAAGGTAAAAAAATTGCTGTTATTAATTTAATAGGTAGAACAGATATGAATGTTTTATCAGAAAATCCATTTACAGTTGCAAATGATATAGTAAATGACATAGTTGGTAATGTTGATATGATTTTCGTTGATTTTCATGCAGAGGCTTCTGCAGAAAAAATTGCCATGGGAATTTATCTAGATGGAAAAGCAACAGCAGTATACGGAACACATACACATGTACAAACTGCTGATGAACATATTTTAGAAAATGGAACAGCATATATTACTGATATTGGTATGACAGGTCCAAAAAATTCAGTTATTGGCATGGATCCACAAGCATCTATAAAAAGATTTGTTACATCATTGCCTGAAAGATATAAATTGGCTGAAGGTGAATGTATTTTAAATGGATGTATATTTGAAACAAATGACGAAAATTGTCGAGTAGAGAAGATTAATAGAATAAATATGCGATAATTGGAAAAAACTGTAAAATCTTGACGAACGATTATTGGATTTTTCCTTAGAAACTACTAGACTTTTTACGTCTCGTATATTATAAATATATTTGTAGTTGAGAAAACAAAAAATTAAAAATATAGGAGGCAAAAAATGGAAGTTTTAAAAATCTCATCAAAATCAAATCCAAATTCAGTAGCAGGAGCAATAGCTGGATTGGTAAAGGAAAATAACTATGCAGAAATGCAAGCAATTGGA
>ODAI010365487.1_pt1 | contig 18627 bp, 17 predicted proteins | sample 1539321 | NCBI WGS metagenome assembly ODAI01 (sample SAMN02144231, study PRJEB22623) | gut metagenome | biome: sheep rumen | host: Ovis aries | place: New Zealand
CTTTGAGGGCGGTATAGTTGTTGACAACCGCCAGCTCCGCGTTCTTGCTCATGATGATCTCCTTTCTTATCGGGCGGCCTTCCGCACGCCCACGCTCGTTTTCTCGAACACGCTCACCAAGCCGTCCAGCCATTCCGGGAGCGCGTCCCCGTTTTCCGCAATCTGCTCCTTCACGAAGGCGGAGAGGTTGTTGGCGTTGATCGTCTCGGTAATCATGTCGCCATAGCCTTCGCCCCGCAGCGCCTCGAACAGATCATCCTTCCGGCCAGCCTTGGCGCTGGCCCGCGTCTTGGTTACCAAGCAGAACGTCGTTCCCGCATGGGTGAAGTTCTGCGTTTCGGATTCCGCCATCAGATTCGACAGATGCCAGTCGGCGTTGTCGATCTCGGCATTGACATCCTTCATCTCGGCCTCCAGCTCCGCCTTGCGGTCACGCAGGGCTTTCAGCTTGTCGGCCCATTCCAGGATCGTTCCGTCCATTCACACCTCCTGAGTGTCAGTTGAAGGGATTGGCTCCGGCCCGGTATTCATCCACCAGGGCTTTCGCCAGGTTAGCCTTGTCCCGAAGCGCCTTCATGATCTTTTCATCCACCGTCCCTCGGGCGACCAGATGGATGTATGTGCATTCGTTCTTCTGGCCCACGCGATGTATCCGGGCGCGGGTCTGCTCGTAGTTCGACATGGAATAGTCCAGCGAGTAGAAGACCATGAGCGAGGCCGCCGTCAGCGTAATCCCCAGGCCCGCCGTGGCAATCTGCCCGATGAATACCGGCACGTCCGGATCATCCTGGAAGGCGGCGATTTGCTCGTCCCGGTTTTTGATCTCCCCGGATACCTGGGAGAACCGGATTTTCTTCTTGTCGAGCATCTTCCCGATGGCGTGAATCTCCGGCACAAACCGGGCAATCACGACGATTTTCCGGCCATCCGCCACCGCGCTATCAACCAGGTCGCCCAGCGCCTCCATTTTCGCCGCTGATACTTGTGTAACGCCCTCATCGCCATCCCCTCCTATGAATCCGCCTGTCAGCTGCGACAGGCGAAGCAGCTGGGACAGGACGTTGGTAACGGTCACGGTTCCCTCGGCCAGCTCCGCGTAGCTATCCCGGACGAGATTCCGGTATATCCGCATAGCCTGGGGTTCGAGATCGACCCGCTGCACAATATCGGTAGATTCCGGAAGGTCGAGACATTCGGCCTTGGTCGCCCGGAAGGCGATGCTATGCAGGCGCTCCGTAAATTCGCCCTCCATGGATCGCTTCATCACCGGCGTATAGCCCCCGAAGCCCACCATGTCGAAGTAGCGGTTCCGGAATTGATAGAAGCTGTTTCCGTAGACCTTCGGATCAGCGAATTTAAACTGGCTGAATACGTCCACCGGCTTGTTGGTAATCACCGTGCCGGTCAGCAGCAGGCGGTACTTCGCCCGCGCCGCCAGTCGGTGCATGGCCTTACTCGCCGCGATGTTGTGGGTTTTGATCTTATGGCCCTCGTCGCAGACGATCATGTCGGGCCGCCATGCGGCAAGCTCCTTCTCCAAGCGCCAGGCGGATTCATAGTTGATAACCAATACCTGCAGCGTTATCCCGTTCATGTGCCGGATGGCGTCGGCCTTCTTCGCCGCCGTCCCTTCCAGCACCAGCAGGCTGTAATCATATCCGGCGAACCGGTCGAATTCGTCCCGCCACACGCCGAGGATGGAGAGTGGAGCGACGATCAGGAGCCGGGAGATCAGGCCCGCCATGCGCAGCCTGCCGACGATGCCGATGGAGGTCAGCGTCTTGCCGGTTCCCATTTCCATCAACAGCGCGGCCCCGCCGCCCTGATCCAGCCGATCCAGCGCGAAGGCCGCCGCCCGGCGCTGGTGTTCATAGGGTGCCGCCCTGATCGGTAGAACGAAGTCCTCAGACGAGCTTTGCACCACGAACCGCCTCCCGCACTTCATCCGTCACCCGATCATCAATGGAAAGCGTGTCGGGATTGATGTGATTGCACTCCGCGTCATGCAGTTCCACGGGAATGCCCTTGAAGATTGCGTGATCGAGGATGTACCGCATCCCCGTGGTAACCTTGCCGCTGATCAGCCAGAGTACGTCGCAATCTTCCAGCAGCTGCGCTCCAATCTTGATCTCCCTGACCCGCTCGTCGGGCTTCTTGTCGTTCAGCATCGTCGGGTAAAGAAGGTGGGGGATGATCGGGATATACCCACACGCGAGGGCAATATGCCCGATGTAGCGGGCAAGCTCCGTGTTCCTGGCAATGTCGCCACGGTAGGGGCTGCAGATGAAAACCTTTTTAGCCATCGTTTTTATTCCTTTCTATAGTGTTGTGTACTATGGAGCGAATTGGTCGAGAATACTGTTGATCGCGCACAGATCTTTGCCGTCTGCAGAGGTGGCCAACCTCTTCAGGGCTCGTATCTGCTCCGGGCAAAGGGTACTTCGTGTCGGTTGGTACCAATCCGGCACCTTGATTCCTCCGCCATAGCGACCACGCACTGTCTCGATGGGGTAGCTGAGTGTGAGCTCAACGATGTCGTTCAAAATCGTCCTGACGCTAACGCCAAACTCCCGCGCAAGGTTCTCGGCGGTATCTTGCCGTCGTAGCCGCAGGGCTTCCCAAATCGCCTGCCTGCGTTCGTTTGGCCTCACACTCACACCCCCTTTCTTCGCCCCACATCTTTAGGCTAACGGTTAAACATGCAGGATTTTTTCATGTTTAAAATCTTTTGTCGCAAAATAATAAGCCGCCAGTCGGTCACTTCATCTACAGCGTTTTGCTGAGAATCACTGTCCGTCTGGCGGCTCTCGATTCAAAATTATGTCATCTATTTATCTGGCGCTGGGATTACCCGTTCCATTTTCTTTATCGTCCCGTCCTTGTTGAATTTGAAATAGGACGGCCTGTTGTTCTTTTGTATTTCCATTACCATTGTATCTCTGTCCCATTTGAATAACAGCTTCCCATTATCGTCTCGTATTGGTTCCAGCACTAAACTCGCCTCCTTTATTGTATGCGTGTTAGCTTGTTAGGTAACATAATAGGGTAAAAAAAGCGAGGAAAACTCCCCGCGGTCGAGTGCTACATTTCAATAAAATCACTAAAGTCCAACGCGGCTGCCATCGGTATCTTCCTTTTCAAAACACCCAGGTCGAAAAGGCGGTACATAGCGGCGTCCATAGACACGTTAAAGGTATTCGCCACAGCCATAACGCGACTGACTTCCTCGTCCATTCTTCGCGCGGTAGGCAATCTCCGAACGAGCTTATACACCGCTTCTCGGGGCATAAGCAGTGCCGACGCGCTCTTGTTGGCCTGCTGTTCCATCCGATCCTCGGGCGTCCAGGATTTCCAATCCTTAGTATACAGTGTCTTTGACGCGTCGGCGCGGCACTGAACCATCGCCTGCGGCGGTTCATCAAACATTCCAACCTGGCCCGCAGTGTAGGAAAAGTGGTCGGGGTGCCATATCCCGTGGCCGCCCTCATGTCCCATAGTGAAGCGGTACCGATGAATTTGCTTTTCTTCCAGCAGTGTGTTGTCAATGATGACCGTCCCGGCTTCCGCTGACATATACTCCGCCCGGTTCCGCTCCGGGTCATAGACGATAACGCGGTCGGTATCATTGAACACTGTCATTCCCAAATATCGCCCGTCATTTGAGAGGTAGGCAAAGTCCTGCTTCATGCCCAGAAAAAAACACACGAAGGCATCAATGTCAACCGGCTCAGGATGTTCAAATACTCCCGGCTGGAATTCCCTAATCAACCCCTCACAATACTCGTCGATCCTTTGGTTGCTCAGTATAGGTACTCGGTTCTTATCCAAGCTAACAATGGGTTTACGCATTAGAGTTTTTACCCCTTTCGCCTTTTTAACTCAGCGACGAAGGCGTCCCAATCGCCCTGATCTGCTCCTAAATCCCTCGCCGTTCGAAGTGCGGCGCATACATAGTCGCGCCCTTTTATGTATTCCGGGAGGTCGGGCGCTATCTCGCTCCGATCCTGGCCGGCCAAATCATACATGGCGTTCTTCTCTTCCTCGGTCATTTGCGTTACCTTGGCAAAAATCGCCATCTTATCCATACTCAGGGGATTCCTTCGTCCTTTTTCTACGTCACTGTAATATGGAGCGGAAACACCTAACTGCTCCGCCATTTGTCTTAGTGTAATTCTGCAAGCCTCTCTTTTCTGGGCTATGAATTCAGCGAATGTCCCCCTGTTATTATTCATTATCATGACATCCTTTATCAAATACTTGGCTCTTGATGAATCAAATGCTTGTAATATGTTATTATGCTGATTATTCTAATTCAATGCGTAAATCACTGTGCTGTATGTTTTTAATGAATCGCTGTCCTGTCCAATGGTATCATCTCCTTTCGGGCTTTCCAAGCTAACCTTGGTCATGGCTGGAAGCCAGGCTAATTCTAATCGTAAACGCGACCGCTTGTAAGCTCGTCAGCTTACGGAAAGAATTATACTACCGTTTCCAGTTTTTGTCAACACCTTTTTTCCCTTCATGGATTGATGGCGTGATAACAAACATCATGGTGCCTGGGTACGAGTGGAATAAAAAGAGGCCAGACGGCCTCGTGACTATTTATCCTCAAAATATGTGTCGATCATAGTTTTAATGGCGTTCTTTTGATTTGGAGAGAGTTTGATCCATTTTTCAAATAGTTCCCGCAATTCCGGCGTCAATTCAACCATATCGGAATCAGCGAAGAATTCTGATAGCGTTATGCCAAAGGCTTTACAGATGGCCTCCAGTGTTGCCACAGTCGGGACATTGTTCCTCCGGTAAATATTCGCTATCGTTGATTCGTTCAGCTTGCTTTCCTTGGCGAGCCTGTATTCCGTCCATCCGCGCGCCTGCAACAATGACCGGAGCCTTGCCAGCACATCCACCTCGGCATCACCACCCTTCTAAACATTATTTTACCGTTTATCTTGGATATAATATACAGTTGCCTTGTACTGTTTTACCCGTTGTGTTAAACTGGAATCGATATACCATAAGAAGGGTGGATGTACCATGAAAGGAACCGTTTGGGACGAGGTTGCCTATTTGATGGTGGAGCAATACGAGAACATGGCCGAGCATTACAATCCGAGCATTCCCCGGCTGATCCGCGACAGCGCCATCAAAGGCGAATCCGCATTATATACCGTTTGCGCCTCGACCTTCGGGGATCGCTTCGACGAAGCCCTGCTTGGCGCGGCCCAGGCAGAGATGGACTATATAGCATATGTGGATGAAACCTGGGAGGACATCATCCCGCAGGATCGGCAAAGCACGATTGAAGCACAAAGGGAACACCTGGAATCCGTGAAGACGGTACTGCAATTCTCCCGGATGGGCGATTGCACTGTGACCCAGGGGATCGAGGACGCAATCTCGGAAGGGGAGCAGCATTTGCGCGGGATTCTATTACAGGCGGCTGGCGACGATCAATCAGAGTAACACCCTGGAGATCCAAATATAATTATAATTACAAAGCGAGGCTGGATCGGATCGGCATCATAGTAAAAGTGAATAATGCCCTGCAGCCGTTACCGACTACAGGGCATTTGAGTCAATATGTTTATTCTCCGTAATTCCGGAAGATACTATTCAATTCCTCATCAGTGTTTGCGTGAAGTACCTTTTCTCTGACGATGATATCAGTAAGATCCAGGCGGATAAAGCGGTTTCCTCCCGCGTCTGTTGTTCTGTGGATCAACTGAACCCTACCGAGGCGGGTTTCGTTTTGAGCATATTCTGCCAATGCTTTCGCCTTCGGAAGATTGTCTGCGTACTGATTACCATGCGGTTCCAACACGTCAACAACATAATCAACCGCCGGATCGCTGCGCACGATTAGAAAATCGGGGTAAAATGATTTCTTTTCACCGTGCATATCATACGGCAGGCATAACGCCCATGCTGCCCGCGACGGATTTCGTAACCAACACAGAAAATCATTTCTACGCGATTCTTCCTCAATCAGATCCGCCTCCCAGCCATTGAGCTTAATCCGGGCAATACCTGTCTTGTCAGACGCAAGCAGATGATTGTCATAATCCCTACCATCCGGATCTTCACGAACGATGATGTTTTCAGGGATCGCAAAAAGCTGTTCGCTGACCACAGCACTGTCTGCCATGATACGACGGTACTCCCGCTTGCACGCATCAGACTTGTTGGCAATCGCAACACGGTATTTTCTGGAAAACTCCCGCAGCTTTTCCTTTGCATATTCCCCAAGCCTTGCCCTGCAGGTATCATCGGCTGCAAATAGCACACAATCGATCTTATGCGCATTTGGTTCATCCTCATCGTAATACCTGCTGCCATAGATATTCGGGAAGCCGTATTTGCCCAGTTTTGCATCCGCATTACGCACCTGCCGGTCAAGGTCTGTTTCCGACATCAGTACAAGGTCACCCCAATTATCTTGCAGCGCATGGCCGAAGGGGTCAAAAACCTGTACGGATAGCTTGAATTGCAATACCTGTTCCGCCAGCGTATCGTATCGCCACGTGCGATGCAGATCGTCTACATATCCCCGCATCAGTCCAATTACATCATTGATAACCTCATCGCGTGCCCCAAGATAAACAACGTTATGCGTCAGAAGCGTGGCAAGGTCGAGCAGGGATTTCAGATAATCATTGATCCGATCCTGCCGGACAAAGTACGTAAGAAAGCCCTTAGCATTGATAAAATCGATGATTTCAACGCGGTCGATTTCCGGCATTATCCTCAGTTGCCTACCCTGAGGAATGTCCACCACAGGGGTAACAGGTGGCCGCTGTACGTCAACCGGAACAGGGACGGTCATAGTTTGCGGCGGAATATATTCCGGCGCACCGTTGCCGGGATTCTGTGCAGCGGCGGTTCCCTCGGATGTGTCCGGTGTGCTTGCAGGCGAAGGAATAACGGATGGTTCGACCTGTGTACCACTGCCTGCACCTTCAAACATACTGACCTGATTCGGATTTGGTGTGATCACTCGTGAGTGTCTCGGCGTATGTACCGTCCACGTGATAAACGTAGGCTCCTCTAACGATTCGCCATTTATCTCGGTTGGGATATCACCGCCCTCATTGGACTGTAGCTCTTCCACGACCCTTCGCACGGTTTCCTTATTGAAGTGAGGTAGGTACAGCTTGACATCATTCAGGAATTCATCACGGACAACGCGCATTTGCAGAGGCGTTCGCACCATTCTGCCAAGCAGCTGAGCAATATAGGTCGGATCACTGCGCACTGCAAAGGACATCATTGTTTCCGCCCTCGGACAATCCCAGCCGGTAGACAGCGCTTCCTTAAAGAAAACGACCTTGATTTTATGATCGTCTGCAATCTCAGATGCCTTTACATGCGGTATATGCAAACCATTCAGTTCGACCGTCGCACCCTCTCCAAAGCAGTGGACAACTTCACCCTCCTTGAAACGAATTCCTGCCTTTTCTTCGATCTTCGCAAGCACATCCTCCAAATTGGTATCCGAAAGCACGCCGCCGCTGCCCTGACAGACCTGTACCACCAGCACAGGATCAACATTGGCATAGTGCTGCTCCACCGTATACTGCCGCCAGCGCGTACATTTTTTCAGCCATTCCTCAACGGCCGCTTCCAGCAGCACAATATCATTATTTCTTTCCGGATCATCCGGATAGGTAATAACGATCCTATCCTTCAGCAAACCAGCCCCGCGCCCCTCGTCCGCCGTTACCACATACTTCTGCAATCCGACATTGGCGGTATTCCCAATAAGGGTATTAAATCGTTCCACCGTAGCGCTGATTCCGAGGACGACCGGCATGGATCGCATTTTGCGCCTGATCCCGTTTTCCATATACTCATACCCCTTGATAAAGCGCTGCATGATTGTCGTATCGGTGCCTGCCTCGCGCCTGGATTTTGCTCCTCGGTGCGCTTCATCAATGATAAAATACAGCCGATCTGCTTTCTCCCGGATTGTATTATCAAGCGTTTCCCAGATTGTATACTGCCGATTATCGGAATGCTGTGTCAGCTTTCCGCTTCGGCTGATCTTCTGCGTATTCAAGAAATAGATATACCCATCCTCCAACATTTCCATATCGAAGGATTCCTCCGAAATAGTCACACACTGGCCGAAGCGCAGCTTGTCCGCCTTAAGCTCGATCTTTTGTCTGGATTGCGCGTTCAGCTCGGGGGAATCGGAAAGCCAGACGAAAATTGCCTCCGGCTGCTCGTCAAATGTACTCCCATCGGGCAAAGTCATGCCGTAAAAGATGCTTTCGATCAGCGCAGCAGCAATGATAGTCTTGCCAGCGCCAGTCGGTGCCTGTAACGAGACCACTTGGGTTCTATTCCTGCGGCGATAGGTATCCAGCGCATCGGCAATATCTACGCGCAGTTCCTTTACGGCCTTATCCTGGAAGGATATGAGATTCACCTTCATCTTGCGTTCCTCCCTGCGTTGATGCGGAAATTATCGAGATAGTCCCGATATAACTGGTAGGTCGTTTTGCCGGGCAACGCTGCTGTCATGGCAGTGAAACTGGCCTCGTAGTCGGTGACGATGTATACGATGTCGATCTCTGGGTATTCCGCTATCCTTTCGACAAACACGCCGAAGTAGTTTTCATCATTCAGGATTGCCATTCTGTTCTCGGGCAAGATCAACATAGACGGCACGCCTTCCTCAATGGCAGGGCATGGGCCGTGTGCTCCCGCCTTCATCCACAATGTAGAGAGCAACTCCTTGAACTGCCTGCCGAGGGATACCTTCGTTTTATCGAGGAAACCAAGTTTGAAGAAAACTACATTGGCTTTGAAACCATCTGCCATCGGAGCGCCGCTGCCCAGATAATCACCCTTGAGTGGGTTTCCATTGACATCATGTCCTTCGATGGAGCAAACTGTTCTTGGCCATGTTACATAGCGAGCTATTCCGTGCATTTCCCATTCTTCATCGCCTGGATGCAGCTTTCGAGCGCTCATTTCCTTTGCCTCAGCATCTGATACTTCATTATTGGTAACAAGAATGCATTTGCGATGTCCGAGGTCTTCGGCGTTTAGAAGATTCACAGCGTGAAGGGTTGTTCCAGATCCGGCGAAGAAGTCGACAATTATTGCGTCTTTTTTCTCTGAAACAACATATCTCAGCGCATCGGTTACGGCATACAACGATTTAGGGTAGGAAAACCTATCACCTATAATTGGCCGAATTAGTTCTGTACCATAATATCTTGCGTCATGTGTTTCCTTATCCCACTGATTCTTCGGGAGGACTTTTTTCCCTCCAGGATGAATGGCAATAACGCTCCCGTCATCTCTATGCCCTGTAACAAGAACCTTTCCCTCTTGAATATCTCTTATAGTACCAGCAGACAACATTTGAAGCGGAAACTGTTGAGGTTTCTTTGGAGCGTATTTACCGACACGGATGAACCCGCCTTCATATCTCCTTCTGCATTCTTCTGGAACAACTCCCCACATCATCTCTGTACCATCGTCTTTAACCGGGAAAACCGCAACGCACCCACTAATACTTGGCACAGAAAAACGATCTACATCCGGTGTTATTGGGTCGCCAATTTTGACAATTTTCCTGTCCTCAATCCTAATATAGATTGGATAGAATTGCTTCGGGCGGTTTGGCCTGATGCTGGAAGGATTATGTCTACGTAATGTATCCCACACCACTTCGTTGCTGGTGGCAACTTTGTCATCATGAGGAGCAATTTTGGATTCGCCTATTCTGACATAGAAAATGTATTCGTTTATTCTTCCAAAGTCACCTAAACGCCCATTTCCTGCATGATTGATCACGCTACTAATCATCTGCGTATTTGCTTCTGGAAACAGTTCTTCCAATAGGCAGCCCAAATGTAAGTATTCTTTTTCATCAATGGTCACAATCAGCACGCTGTCCTTCGGGTTCAACAGTCTTTTAGCCAACTTCAACCGTTTTTGCATGAAAGAAAGCCACTTGCTATGGCGATATGTATCCGCACTATCAACATAATCGTTGTTATATTTCCAGTCACGAGCACCTGTGTTGTAGGGCGGGTCGATATAGATACAATCGACCTTCCCAGCATACAAATACTCCAATAATTGCAACGCGTGATAGTTGTCCGCCTCGATCAGGGTGTGCCACAAATCGCTTTCCGGTGCATTGCATACAGTATCCATAGGCTGCAGGTACGGATAGATTGGTTCTCCGAATTCTGCGATGCAGACGAGATCGGCTACGGCAAATGCAGCGGTTTCGTTTCGATCCTTATTCAAGCACACCGCCATTCCATCCTCGATTTTGAGGACGGTATAGAACTCACTGACTCTGCCTGTCTTCAGTGCTACTTTTGCACCTTTCTTCACGGGAATACCATACAGCGGGGTGCATTCAGGAAGATGCTCCTCGAACACCAGGCCAAACTTTTTCTGCTTCGCCAATCTGTCCGCAGCCGCCTGAATCTGCTCGCGTAACTCGGGGTTTTCGATTCTCTGGATCAGTTCATTTAGTGCTGCCATTCTTCTCTCTCCTTATCTACCGGCTGCAAGCATCGTTTCTAATGACTTTCGTATACTATCCCAGCATTCTGGATGGTTACGTATCATATCGTTGATATCACATGGAATCTCGCCTCTGCTGATCGCCGCTTGGCTATAAAAATCAGTACGCCGTTTTTCATCTGGCGGAAGCCGTTTTTCCAGTACATCTATCATACGTTCAAGGGTTTCTCGCGGTGGGGGATTAGTCCGGCCACTAAGCATATCGTAAAAATATGGCTTTGCAATCCCGGCTTCCGTATAGAAATCAAACTGCGACATACCGGCGTCTGTGATCAGCCTTGCAAGATATTCGCCAAAGTCGGATTTCTTTTTCCGCTTTCCCGCCATCCGCGTCCCCCCTTTCTTTTTTGTATGTACGTTTACATACTAACATACTTTTGGAGGAAAATCAACAAGGTTTGCCAAGTTTTCAGAATTCTTCGAGCGAATGCACTTCTGTTGATTCGTCGTCACTTCGAGAACCATTGACAAAGAAATCCCTCGGCATCAGTACCAAACGCCGAGGGGTTTCTTTGTCTCTTATACCGACTTGAAGTTATGTTTCAAATCCGTACACTCACAGACACAATCAAACATCACTTTCAAGGAGGAACCCAAGATGCTGAATATTTCCGAGATCGTAGCCAAGACCGAGACCATGTTCGACCTGTTCAACGTCCATTTCTATGATGGCGAGCTAGCCCGCCCAGCCATCACCGTATCTCCGGACGGCGGGCGCGGAGCCTATGGCTGGTGCACCGTATACGAAATCTGGCAGGCTGACGGCCAGGCATACCGGGAAATCAACATCTGCGCCGAGTACATCAACCGCCCGATCAGCGAGGTCGCCGGGACGATGCTTCACGAGATGGCCCACCTCTACAACCTCAACCACGGGATCAAGGACGTATCCAACAACGGATACTACCACAACAAGAAATTCAAGGAAACCGCCGAAGCCCACGGCCTGGCCATCAGCCACCATCACACCTATGGATGGACGGTAACGGATTTGACGCCGGAAACCGCCGCCTGGATCGCCCAGCAGCCGGAATTGAGCGACATTACCGCGAACCGCCAGGCCACCATCCGGATCAAGAGCAAGGGTGAAGGCGAGGGGGATGATGATGGAGAAACCACCACGACCACCAAGGGCGGGCGCAGCACCAGCAAGAATCGCAGCATCAAGTATGTTTGCCCGAAATGCGGAGCCATCATCCGGGCGACCAAGCTGGTGAATGTGGTATGCGGCGACTGCAACGTAGCCTTCGAGATTACCAAATGACCCTGATCCATACCGGCCTCCGGGCCGGTTTTTCTATGAAGAAATATGTCACCAGAGCTTGTCTTATCCCGGCTTCTATGGTAACACTCACTCAGCCGCAAGGCACATATCAAACATTTGGAGGTAGAGATCATGAAATGCGGAAAGCTGACAGCCAAACTGAGGGACGCCGTACCGGTTCGCTTCTACGAGAACGGCAGGGAGATCAAGCGGTATAAGAACATCGAAATCCCAGACGCCATCAAGGAATTGGAATTCCGCGACTTCCGCTTCGATGTACCGGAATCTGGCCCCATCACCTTCAAAATCTTCTTTGCGCCCGGCACCCTGCCGGAAACCTGGCCCGATGCCCGGCAGCGCAAGACCCGGACGCCCAAGGCCGCTGATCCGGAGCCGATGGCCGCGGAACCCGCCCAGGATACCATGACGGTCATCAGCGCCGCGACGGATCAGGCCAGGGAAGAAGGTCAGCCGGTGGATGAAATCGCCGAGGCAGCCGCTAAAGGCGCGGAGATCACCACCGAGATCATCGATACCGAGGACGGCGGCAATGAGATCATCATTACCGCTGAGGATGACCCCCAAGGCGCTCCAATTCCGGAAGTTATGACGGTACTCTTTGATGTACCGGGCAGCGCCCGCAAGGCCCTGGCTAACGCCATCGGGGAATTCATCGGTGCATATCCGGCATACCAGGCCGCCCCGAGCTTCGCCTACAATATCGGCGATTATACCCTGGATCGCCATGGCACCCTGACTGGCCCGCATAACGCCTACCTACTCGGATGCCTAGCCCAGGATGGATACACGACCAAGTAAGAAAAACAACCACGACCCGGCAAAGATGCCGGGTGCGGTTGTTTTGATGTTTCTAACATATGGTCCATCTGGATTACGATATCTACCACACAACAGTCACCATATCTGACATCTCGATACAGATTTTGGTAATCATATTTCTCCCTTACTATTATCATCTGACGATGATATTATTACTTCAGCTGTGTCTGGCCGATATTCCCTCCACCTGCCCACGAAGCCTAAGAGTAGGGAAAGACACCCCTGATAATCCTTCTGTTTTCGGTATTACCTAACAAAACGAGAATCATTTTCCTTCCCCAGGATAATGGAGAAAGGCACATGATCTGACGATCACGTGCCCTGACGCGACTCAGGGCTACTCCTCATCATTGCTGATGAGAGTAGCCTTGGCAGCTTCCATTTGGGAAGCAACGCCACGAATTGCCGGAACCACGATCAAGATCGCGCCAGCAATCGCCTCGGCCCAAGTCAAGACGACGTCGAGCTTAAGACTCATAGTATCACCTCCTTTCTGGGACTCTAGGCCCCGAGAATATTTGGGCGATACTACGTCGTCTGCGCCATACATATTATATATGCTGGTAAGAGAAATGTCAAGGCACGGTTAATGAAATCACACCAATTGGAGGCTGGTGTGAAACTACATATTATCCCTCGGTAAAGTAGATCGAAAATCATAACAGTACCACCGCGTTTTTATAGCGCTCTTGAAGTGTTATAGGTCCATGAGGATCTTGCAAATACGCACTGCTTATGCTATTATGTTTTTATAATCTACAGGGGGTGCTTTGATGTCGCATATGGATTTATCCAGCCTGATCGAACAGATCCGAAGCAATCCGTCCGTTTTATTTCTCGGCCAGAATTACCTAAGTTCTTATTCCGGACGGGATCCTTTCTATGAAATCGTCAACCGTTCGATTTGCAACGGGACCATGCCTACCACCCCGAGCTACAAGAATATCTGGAATGCCGTGAATGACGGGAAGCCGCTCAACAACCATTCCTTTTCCAAGCTCTCTCAGGCCGCAAAGCAAGTGCCAACTCAACCGTGGCTTCGTAGCATTCTCTCTATGGGTTGGGGGATGGTATTTACCTCTTCCGTAGATGTTTGCCTCACCCATTGTGTTGGCCTCGATTTTGTGTTTAACACGATTCCACGGGACGAAAAGAGATTCCGGGGGGATTATATAAAAAAGAACAAGTTGCATGGAATCTATCTGTATGGCACAGTAGACGGCCCGGACTATCCTCCTGTTGATGAAAAAGCCTTGCGAAAGATGGCTGGAGGAGCAGGTAAACATATTCAGTGGATTTATGATGATATTCTTCGTTATACTGCTGGGGGAGTACTTGTCATAGACGGCTGGGACCCTGATCATGACTGGATGTCCAATCTGCTTGAAAACGCAGGAGAAATGGGGTATCATTCTATTTTTCTGTTTGGGGCTACGTCTCATATGGAGGATAACGAATATATCCATGATTGGGTAGAAGAGGGCATTCTGTCCTTGTGTCCCCAAACATTTGCCCAAGCGTTAAGTGAGTACGGTTATTTCGACGAGGAAGATGATGCTCTTTGGCTGACAACCGGAGCCTCTTCTGGGAATGGTAAAACGATTACTATTCAAAGCAAACACGGACGCGATACTTATCTGAATGTGCCGTTTTCCGCGCTGGATTCTTTAGATGGCCGTGTTACGATATTGGATGATGACTTGGGAAACGAGCCAGACAGGAATCCCCGCAGCGAAAGTTTTGCACGTTTTCTTAATCAGAGAGGAACACCCAATTGGAAACTCTGCACTCAGCAAGCTGGCTTCTATTTTGCCCGAAAAGTAGATGAGGAATTGTGGGATGCTTTAAAGGGTCAGTTAAAGAAAAAAGCGTCCCGTCGTGGCGTGTTGCTGCTGGAGGGTGTCTCCAACAGTGGAAAAACGGCGACTTTAGTACATTTAGCGATGCGTCTCCGAGACGAACATCTGTGTCCTGTCATCTATATTAGTGGTCTTCCAAAGCAGAGTGATTTTGAAAAGCCATTAAAAGAGTTTATCAAACGATATATTACCAACAGGCAGGATAGCGAAGGTTATTGGGTAGATAATGTGATCGTCCTCTGGGATGGTAATGCAGACGCAAGTGCCATCCGCCGGTATGAAAGTCTGGCAAAGTATCTGATGGAGTGCAATGCGCTGGTGGTTGGCACAGTTTATCGTCACGAAATGACTGACTCGTCAACTTCCACAAGGAAGAGCAGTGTCATATCCATACATGTGAATGCTGTCTTGACTAGAGAAGAACGGCAGAGTATGGGTGAACTGCTAAAGCGTGTCGATCCGGATATGTATAATCGTTTTCGTCAAGTTACGAAAGGGTTAGACAGCCCAAATTTGTTCTACATTCTTCAGCGCCTCTCCATGTCACGCTATTCAGAGGAATGGAAAAAGGTCAAGAAGCTGCTGGAAGATCAATTCAATTTGGAAGTAGATCGTACAGAGGTGGATACCCAAAAAGCCATTGAAGAATTCAATCAACAAATAGAAAAGAAAGTTCAGGATGCTATTGTTAATCGTGGCGTCGGCGCAGCGTGGCAACTCCAGCTTGAGCTGTATCTGGAAAAGTTGAAAGCACAAGGGCGGTATGATCCTGACGCAGAACTCATGGAAAACGCTGTTCAGGACGCAAAGACCAAAAAGTTACTTGCCCTCCAGGATGATATCCACTTTCTCAATGGTGTTTTAGCCATGGCGGGACAGTTTTCTATTCCCTTGCCCCTCACCTTGCTGTTGGGCATGCTGTCCCATAGTGACAACGCTCTCAGCGAAGAGAATTTGTTTATCGACAGAGTTTTATACAATGACAGCCTGGTAGATTACGATCGTGATGAAGCGGGGTACGCTTATGTTTGCTTCCGCCATCCAAGTGAAGCAGAACAGTACATTTCCAGAAACTTCGGTAAGGATCCTTATGAATGCAGGAAAAAGGAGGTCGAATTGCTATGCAAGATCATTTCCGCCTGTAGTTGGGAGAGGGACGAGGCCAAACACGTCATATCCTTGGTACGATGCTTTGGACCGAATTCTTCTGGAAAGTACAGTCAAAACCCTCCACATGGAAGGTATACTGATTATATCGAATATCTCCCCAAGATTGCGTATTCTCTGAAAGAGTATGCCTATGACAATCTCGAGGCCATTCTTGTCTATGCACACTTTTTGCGGGAAAAGTATCAAGCAGATCGGGGCTTTGGCCAATTCTGTAGTGCGGAGGATATGGAAGAAGCTCGAGCCGAACTCCGAAAAGCAATTGAGAACCACGACCAAGAGAACAGGCAGCAATATAACCGTCTGATTGTTGAGCTATGCGCTAATCTGGTCTGCTCTATGCCCCACTCTCGAGAGGAAGGGACATTTGATAAGGTTCGTTTTCGAGCTTTACAAACCGAGTTTGACGAAGCGATCCGAACCTGGGTGGATGACAAAGGAAGTAGTAACTTTACTACCAATTCCTTGCTGGACATCTGGCTCAATGCAGTTTTAAACTTCCATGACTCCTTTGATACACACGAAATGGCAATGGCTGATTCTGACTTTAAAAATGCTTTGTTGGATAGCCAATCGTATATTGATGATCTGTTTCTTGTGCAGGATGATTTCAGCTCTGTGAATCTATTAGCTAAGATGGATACGATCTACTCTTGGCTCAACAGCAACGATATGGAAAAGAACGCACGTTATCTTGCATCTCAGGGGAACGATGCCTTCCTGTATATGACAGCGCGCCGTTGTTGGTTGACCGAAGAAAAAGCAGGCAAAAGCCCCGAGAGTATTGTTCAACATGATCTTTTCTTTATTCCGGATAATCCGGAGGGCTTTCAAGAGATTCTACCAGTCTTGCGGCCCAAAGCAGTTGCTGCGGCGAGCAAAGCCATCGAGATTCTGGAAAAGGACAGAAGTCTCATCACCAAGAGTACCCGTTGCCTCTATATGTTGATTCGGTCGAAATGGTTATATTATACCGAAAGGTTTTTACTGGAGGAGAAGCAAACACCCTGGCTGAATAGGGAACAGTGGAAAGACTTGTATAACCTTTGTTCCGAGTATGATCGCTATTGCTCGCTAAATGATATTCCACCGAAACCGGCACTTATTCTTTTGCAGGCTGTCTATTCATGGGCTTTTACTTCGCAATATCGTGAATCAAAAAGCAAATTCTATGATCTGCGGCAACGAATGAACAGCGATTGGCTTATTGAACGTATCGGTTTATGTTCCTGCGATGACGGCCATCTGCGTGTCTTCCGTGTGAACATCCGGAGACGGAGAAATGAATGGTATCCAGTCGAAGGGTATTATGCCGAAATTGCTGAGGAACTGACTGCCAAGGACCCGGAAGCGTCTGACCTTTCTCTTGAAAGGCGCGACAACATCCATGTTCCGCCGAAGGTTATGGCGTACCTGTTTGATGGCCAGGATCCCACAGAAAGGTACAACATATCGAAACCCGTTACTTTGTGGTTCACTGCTGCTGGTCCCAGTCTTGGCTTTCCAATGACGAAAGGAGGGGAGCGTATCCATGAATCCTAAGATTCAACTCCCTCTTTTTCTACAGTCAGAGAAAGTAGCTGGACTCAACGATAGTTTGATTCAAAAGACAGGCTGCTTTGCTTTCCTCAAAACGGATCAGGTACTGTTCTCGACAATGCCAGAGTCGTGGCAGGATGCCTTTTCTGTTGTTGTTGTTGGTCTGTATGCAGTATACCATGACTTCGGCTGCAAGTATCTTCGCCTTATCCTGGACAATAAGCTATGTCCCGCTACTATGCCATCGGCAGTCAAGGAAATCCGGCATTTGGATGATATTAGTACTTTCCGGGCCAATATTGCCCACGGCATTCTCCCCCTAACTCAGCGCATTTCCTGCCAGAAGTTGTTTTATGATTGGAATTGCTTTCCTCCGGTAGAAACGCATATATCCTACAATCAGTGGCCGGATTATTTGAATGCGCTTACTGAAGATGACTGGGCAAAGATTGTTACCCGTATTACTGATGATTCAAATCAACTCTTTCATTATTTGGAGCAGTGGGCGGATACATGGGCAGGAGATTCTTCAAAGCTGATATGGTTAAGAAAAGAGTTCGGAGAGGATGATCGGTTTAGTCATTCGATTGATTCTCGTATCTGTAAGCCTATTCTGGATGCCAATGGCGTTTCAAACAGAAGAATAAAAGGATATCTCAGACAGAATTCCCAAGAACTAAACCAATGGCGAGATCAGTTGAAATCCTATTTTTTAAACGGCAGTATATCGTCTCCCCAAGATCTGTATCAGGAATTGGAGCGAATTATCCATAGTTTTGTTACGCCAATACCTATGTCTTCCTCCAACATTGCGTCACAATTTGGCTTTGGAATTCCTTCCTCATGACTCATGACATAGTACCACCAAAGGGGAAACAGTATCCGCTTAAGGGGGGAAAAAACAATTCATTCAGTGGTATCAAGATAATATACGGGTAGCCGAACCGATTCTCTACGATGGATTATTGATGCTCTCCGCTATAATGGGGTTCTGTTTACATACTGGTGCTTTGGGTTATAGCAAGAGCAATACCTTTGCGATATGGAGAGAGGGAATAATCCTATGATTACACGGATTACACGGAGTACACGCGGTACACGATAAATCCGGGGAAAACCACGGGAAACCGATTCCTGGCGTGACTGATCCGAAAGATTTACAAACGAACCCGGCCCATGCTGCAAGTCCAATCGTGTAATCCTGCGGAATACGGGGGAAAAGGGCGGCATCGGGCCGGGATTTGCATAAAGAGAAGCGAGCCTATCATATCTGATAAGCTCGCTTGCAGTACCTAATGTCGGTACTGATGTCCTATCCGACATTAGTCCCGTCATGCACCCAAATGCACCCAATGCACCCATCAGGTCAGAAAAGGGCTTACTTTTTTGCCCAATACATTC
>ODAI012902957.1_pt1 | contig 18626 bp, 16 predicted proteins | sample 1539321 | NCBI WGS metagenome assembly ODAI01 (sample SAMN02144231, study PRJEB22623) | gut metagenome | biome: sheep rumen | host: Ovis aries | place: New Zealand
TAAAGTGCATCATGGCCATAAAGCCGCTCTCCTCAGAGACATTTTCCAGATACAGAAGATCCGGATCGATCGGGATCTTGGACTCTTCCAGTGCTTTTTTATACCCTGCGACACGATCATCCGTGGTATTATATCCCTCTGCGCCACCGATAAACCCTATGCGCTTGTGTCCGTTCTCGATCAGATGTCTGGTGATACGGTACGCGATATCCACATTATCGATCGTGACGGAGTCGCAGGATACCGTCGGGTATTCCATATCGACGAAAACGATCGGGACATCCGCCTTTGCTGCGCGGTCGATGTCCTCCTGGCGGACATTCATCGGCTGCATGATGATGCCGTCGATCTGTTTGTTGATAAGGAAATTGATCTTGTCGGACGCACCGGACGGATCTCCCTGGTTGTAGTCACAGATGATCGTACTGTAGCCGGCGGCATAAAGTTCCTGATCTATATAAGAAAGAATAGATATTCCGTAATAATCCGCAAGACTCGGGATAAGGACACCGACAGACATGGTCTTTCGGGTCTTCATACCGCGCGCGACTGTATTGACCTGATAATTCAGCGTCTCGATCGCCTGCTCGATCTGCGCTCTGTTCTCTTCGAGAACGTTTCCGCCGTTGATGAACTTAGAAACAGTCGAGATCGAGACTCCCGCCATTTTAGCAACGTCTTTAATCGTAGATGACATAGGCCCTATCCTCCCCGGTCAGAACATCATCCAATAAAGGCACGAATACAATACTACAGACAGCACTTCCCCGAATGCACCTCTCTTGATCACCCTCCGGAGATAAGAAGCTCCGGCAAGAGATGCTGTCAGGACAAAGATCCGGTAAGCACATAATCCTCTATTTATTATAAGCGAGAAAATGAAAACTATCACCATCGGAACGAAACGTATCGCGGAAAATTTTATCGAATCGACCACGCTCTGTCTGGTTCCCTGGATCCTGCCGAAAAAGTTATCGCACAACTGCAGCATGATCACGGACACTCCCGTCATCACCGAGAGCAGAAGCGCCACCAGGAGCATCAGGTCCGGCTTTAGGAATCCCGCACCTTTCCAGAAAAGCGTCAGCATAAAGATCACACTGCCAAGAAGGATCGTGAATGCGATGTGGATCCCCCACATGGAGCGGTTCGATCTCACCTTTCTGTTCCGGATCCTGCGGATAAAAGGCAGAAGAAAAAACGCGGAACTTAAAAGAGAGATACAGATCCACAAGAGCAGCACGGTCTGGAACGACTGCTGCTTCTTCGAGATAAAGTACATCGCCGGAAGCGACATCACACATCCGAGGAAGATCTCTAATGCGAGAAGATGGTTCAGCGAACTTCTGTACTTATCCGCGATGGAACGCCCGCAGATCCTGCCGTCGCGTCCTCTCTCCTGTTCCTTCGGAGCGGATGGTATTTCTGTCTTCTCCTCGTCTTCCTCGGCACTGTTCTTCTTCACCGGCGCGAATCTGCGGTTGGCAGGAAGCGTCGCCGCATAGAGAAAAAATGCGATAATTGCCAGTACGGTCGAGGACGTTTTCATGATCCAGGTCAGAAGCGGGGCGCGGGAAACGCCTTCTTCCTCCAGGACATGATTCTTAACGTAGTTTCCCAGATATGTCTGCATCACGGGATTATTCATCGTCATCAGTGACGCGATCTGCGGATCGCTCCAGTCACCGCGGCGCGCATAGTAACGTCTGGCATCAGATGACAGGAAGAGCTCCGGCGCCTGGCTTCCCGCGCGTTTGCCGGGAGTGAACTTCGTATCTTCTCCCGAGAGGCGCTCATAGAGGGTATCTGCCGTCTTATTCTGTTCTGAGAAAAGAGCGACTCTTGCTTCCGGTTCGCCGGTTCCGATCGCGCCAAGGTCCGTGATGTCCATCACGGGGGAGATCAGGATCAGATCGGAGATGGACGCATCTCCCGATGTCAGGGAGAAACCGGACTTCGCATAGTCTCCTTCGCAGATCAGTATCACCGAGTCGATCTTCGAGGAAGAAAGAACATCGGCGATCTTTTCTCCCATTTTCTCTTCCGTAATTGAATCATCGATCACAAAATGGGACGTGATATCCAGCTGTGAAAAGAGCTGACTGTAATCCATCTCCGGGAACATGACATCTTCATGTGCGAAAAGCACTGCCGCGCAGCCCTTTGATCCGTCGTTCCTTCTCGGAAGCAGAACAAACAGCGACGAAACGATCAGTATAATCGCCATAAGGATGATGCATATGATGCGGATCCGGCGGATTTTCTTCATCCGTTACTCCATGCTGACCAGACGGTCACCCAGGGCGCGGATATCCTCCGGACCCAGGATCAGGATCATATCGTCCTTAGATACGACAGAAGAAAGTTTCTCCACGATCGCGTCCTTGGACTCAAAGAAGATCGCATGTCCGCCTCTTCTATTGATCTCGTCCGCAATATCTTTCGAGGAGATATCTCCCGGATTTACTTCTCTATCCGAGAAGATCTCATCAAAGAAGACTTCTTCGCAGGGAAGAAGCGATGTGACATAATCCTCAAAAAGCACTTTTGTGCGGCTGAAAGTCAGCGGCTGGAAGACCACCCATGTCTTATTGTGCGGTACATGGGATGCCGCATCGAGTGTGGCACGTGCGGCACTCGGATGATGTGCATAATCGGTAACGACCATCGCACCCTTGAAGGTCCCCTTGATCGTGAAGCGGCCTTCCGCACCGGTAAACGAAGACAGTGCTTTTTGCGCGGCATTAGCTGTACCGCCGGCAAGAGATGCACATGCGATCGCGGTCAGCGCATTATAGACATTATGGGTTCCCGGGATCGCCAGCTGGATATGTGTGTATGGGCGTCCCTTGAAAAGAACATCAAATCCCGCTTTTCCATCTGTATATTCGATATTTACGGCACAGAAATCCGGTTCTCTCTTAAAGAAATCAAGGCCCTCGCCGGCAAGACCGGTAGTGAGGATCCTGGGTTCCTCCTTACCCACCTTCGCGCGGCACGCAGGGATCCGTCTGACACACTCCTGCACATTCTTATCGCCTGCGGGAATTACGAGTGTACCCTCATCAGAGAGTTTCTCCGTAAACTCGGCAAAGACATCGATCACTTCATCGATGCTGCTGTAGCAGTCCACATGGTCGTAGTCGATATTCGTGATCGCCGCGATGGTGGAGTAGAACTCCAGAAAGGATCTGTGGTATTCACAAGCTTCCGATATCAGAAGCTGGTCTTTGGATCCGAGATAGACACTTCCGTGAAAGGCTTCCAGCTCCGCACCGAGATGCACGGTCGGGTTGGCGCCGCTTTCCAGAAGAATCAGGGAGACCATCGACGTCGTCGTGGTCTTTCCATGCGTTCCGGAAATATTGATCACATTTGCAAAGTTTTTCGTGATCAGGCCCAGAAATACGGATCTCTCCATGACAGTCAGTCCGTTCTTTCTGGAATATTCCAGTTCCGGATTTCCGGGAAGGATCGCTGCAGTATGTACGACGATATCCGGAGCGAATTCCTTGATATTCTCTTCGCTATGGTGATCGTAGAACTTCACGCCGATCCCCTGAAGTTCGTGCGTTCGCTCGGACGGATGCATATCCGATCCGCCGACGATCAGTCCGTAATTACATGCAATACGAGCAAGACCGCTCATACTGATGCCACCGATTCCCACAAAAAAAACGCGCTTGCCGGACGGCAAGTCCTTCATCCCTTCAGCCATACTATTTCTCTCCAGATTCTTCGGTTATTCGGGAAATCCTTAAATAATAAAGATACCCTTAACAAATGTGAGCACATTTGCCTTACTATTATACCCTTTTTCAAAGATAATATGATGAATATGTTTAAAAAATGTGTTATTCTACACAATAGTGGTGGGTATATAGGGGTATGTATTTAGGAGGCAGATATGGAAATATCGGACATTGTCATTCGCAAGCTAACTCTCGAGAGTAAGATGAAAGCTATTGTCTCCATCACCTTCGATCATCAGTTCGTAGTTCATGATGTAAAAGTCGTCGAAGGCAATAACGGCCTTTTTATTGCGATGCCCAGCCGCCGCACTCCCGAAGGAGAATATAAGGATATCGTTCATCCGATCAATTCCGCATTCCGTGACCAGATCTCCGCACAGGTTCTGGCCAAGTATAAAGAAGCGATCGACCAGCTTTCCCAGCAGGTCGCGGACATCCCCTCTTCCGACAGCATCTGACCGGAAGAGACCATATAAGTACTTTTCGAGAGGGCCGACAAAAGGCCCTCATTTTTTTGTCCTCTTTTTTTGTTATAATACTAATGAAGATATAAAAAAAGATTTAGGGGTGAACGAAATGAAGAGATTGATTTCTGTCTTGCTTTGCGGCTCGATGATTCTTTCGCTTGTAGGATGTTCTAAATCCGAGGAAGAAACAAGGAAAACAAAAAAAACGAAGAAAACTACAGAGGAGACGGAAGAAACTGAAGCTCCTACAGATGACACAGATGAAACTGATACCTCATCCAAGGAAACAGAAACTGAAACTACCGAAAGCGAGACATCTGCTCCGGCCAACGTGTTTAAGGCGGAAGAATCGCTGGAGATGATCGGGATGGATTACCCGACCCAGTACTGGGATTACACTCCCGTATTTGATAAAGATACAGAAACAACATCGTATATGTTCCTTTCCATTGACCAGCTCTATCTGGAAGACGGAACTCCGTATGACAAGCTCGAGACGTCTCTGGAAAGAGACTTCGCTCCATTGATCGCGCAGACGGAGGATCAGTTCAAAAAAGAAAGCGAAGTATTTCTGAATAATGCAAAATCCGGACATTACACCGATGGAAACGAAGTAGAATTAACAACAGCTATTTTCCGTTCCGACTCACAGATCTTCTCTGTCGCAGTCACCGCTGCACCGGGAATGCAGGAAGGCGAATTCCGCACATACAACTACCGCACGGAAGACGGTTCTACCATCACGATGGACGATGTCATTTTAGACCGTGGCGCACTGAATGCTCTCCTCGAGCAGTACTTCGCTATGCCGGGTGCGGATAATGACTACAAGACCTGGCTGACATCCATTGAAAACAGCGTCACTGACGGCACACTTTCCTTTACTCTGGCCTACGACGGAATCAATATTCCCGTGTTCAATTCAGGCATGATCAACTACGACGTATATAAGATCCCGGTGATCGGACACGAAGATATCTTTAATATGGAATACTTCGGAAAAACACCGAAATACTACACACTCTATGACGATCCGAACCGCTGCATCACATGGGATGTAAACGGGGACGGACAGATGGATACGATCAAAGCTGAAAGTGAGTATTCACAGGGCACCGGTGAATACGGTAACGATGAAATCATCCTGAAGCTCGAATATAACGATTTCAAACTCGACTCCAAGTCCGCAGGGATGGAAATCTATTCTAACGGACTCATGTACTCCATGATCATGAAGACTGATGACGGCTTCTACCTTTACTGCCGTATGAACGCCATCGATTCTTTCGAAGATACTTACGTCTTTAAGATCGACGGAGATAAGCTGACCTATGTAGACGTATTTACGGACTTCATGGGATCCCGTGCACTGATCAATCCGGAAGCTTTCGAGATGTTTGATCCTTGCGATACACTGGGTACCGACTTCTTCACCAATGAATTCTCCGTTATCGGAAATCACGGTATGCCGAAGAAAAACTATCCTCTTTGGTCATCGGATGCAGGTCCGGTTACCGCGAAGATCGATATTCCGTGTTCGAAAGTTAGCGACATCGACTTAAGCAAGGAAGGCGATGTGACGATCCCGGCAGGATCTTTCGTCCGTCCGTATCTTTATGATACAGACACCAAACGCCTGATCGTTCACATTGTAGATCCCGATCCGGAAAAGAACTTCCTGGCGGAACTCGACTTCGCCGTATCAGACGATTATGTCATAACCGTCAACGGAAAAGACTTGGAAGATGTTTTCTATTCCATTATGTTCTGGGGATAATCAACTATTAAGGAGGTTTTTATGAAAAAGGCAATTGCATTGCTACTCTCTCTGTCCATGATCTCCGCCCTTGCAGGTTGTAAGAAAAAGAGCGAAGAAACAACAAAGAAGACGAAGAAGACAACAGAAACGGAAGTAACGGAAACCGAGACGGAAGAATCCGAGACTGAAACCGAGGCGACTTCGGAAGATACCGAGCCATCCGAATCGGAATCCTCTTCAGAACCGGAAACAAAGCCGGGAACAGGATTGAAAGATTTCAAACTTTCTTCAGATTTTATAGTCAGAAATGACCAGAAGAACCTCGAGTATGAGTTCGTTTCAACGGACCGCGCTTTCGCTGTTCCGACTTCAGACGGAAGATTCGGAATGATCAGAAAAGAGGCATCGAAGATTCAGTTCTCTGATGCTGAGATCGAAGCGCACGATCAGCTCTGGAACACGTTGGAAAGCCAATCTGCTGAGCTGAATTATGTGCTTGACGGACAGTATGACACACTCCGGCCGCAGCTGGTCTCCTCTATCAAGGACGGTTCTTTCTCGACAGATACACATTTAAATGGTGCCATCTGGGTATATCGCGCAGACACGGATATTTTCTCTTATGCCATTCACCAGGAGATATACTCAGCGTCATTAAACAACAACTCTGTTATTTCACACACTTACCGTGCATCTGACGGCATGGAATACTTTTTTGAAGACGTAGTGACCGACAGAGCCGGCTTTGCTGATTTCTTCGAAAAGTTCTTCAGCAGTTCAAAGGCAGACGAATATGAGAAGGGTTATGCGAAAGACTTTGCAAAAGATCTTCGCAATGAAAACGAAAAAATCGAATTCGTCATTTCGTACGATGCCATTTATCTTATTAACACCAAACTTGCAAATCCGCATTTCTTCAAGATTCCGGCCATGTACGCCGCTGATTATCTGGACGTTTCCATCTTCGGCTCTACTCCTGAATACTATGCACTTGAAGCGGATGCCTATAACAGCATCACATGGGATATCGATGGTGACGGAGCACTGGATCTGATCTCTGTAGATTATGAAACAGATGAATACGGCGCAATGATCGGCGCAAATATCTCCATTAACGGCGAAGCAAAAGGGGCTATTCCGGGCGATCTTTTAGGCAATGGTGACAATTATTACTATTACGGTTTCAACCTCATGAAGACGGACTCCGGTTTCTACGCGTATCTCGCTACAACTTTCGAGGGTGAATCCGCCTCCACATTTGTTTTCCATTACGAGAATGGCCAGTTCGTTTATGTGAATGATTTTGTTTCCACTTTCGGATATAACGACGTTTACGGAATTTCCCCATATTATGATCCGAGCCGTTTTGTAGTTCATGATACCAATGACATTATGGGAACAACTTACATAGACACTACCTGTTCAGTGATCGGCAATAACGGAATGCCGGTAAAAACAGCTGATTTTGCATCCAAGCAGGGAGTCGGCATCAGCAAGAAAGAGATCACCGCTACGAAAATCGACGAGAATGGCAATCCGGCAGGTACTATCACTATTCCGGCAAACACTGCCATCAGTCTGATCGGCGTCGATCTGGAAAAGGATCTCGGTCTCTTCACAACACTGGAAGAAGACGAGAGTACAAATACAGTATTCCAGCTAAAGGTCACTATTTCAGACGGTTATAAGATCGCATATGGCGATGAGCAGATCCCTCAGGAAGATCTTTTCTCCGGCATCCGCTATGCCGGCTGATAAGCGCAAATGATGATCGGCTGACTGGTACCGATTGGCAATCAGTGACCAGCCGACATGTTAACTAAACAGCATTAAATGGGCGTCTCCGAGTGATGATCAATCACAAAGAGGCGCCCATATTCATGCCCTTCTTATATCAAAAAAGGAGCTGCATATCGCAACTCCTTTTTGATACTGATCCATGATCCGTCTTAGGACTTCTTCTCTTCATCCGAAGCGGTTTCTTCTGTAGAAGATCCAGTGTTCTCTACTGTCTCTTCAGTAGCCTTGCTTTCCTCTACAGCCTTCTCTGCTATTATTTCAGAAGCAGATGCTGTTTCCTCGGATGCAGGTTCTTCGGAAACCTTCTCCTCTGCAGCCGGCTCTTCGGAAGCAGGTGTCTCCGGGATCACACCGCCACTGACGTAGATCTCTTCGAACTCCGGTCCTTCGATCTTCTCTTTTTCGAGGAGACGCTGTGCAACCGCATTGAGGATCGCCATCTTCTCATTCAGAAGATTAAGTACATCATTATATGCCTTATCAATGATACGTGCGATCTCTTCGTCGATCTGCGCGGCGGACTGCTCACTGTAAACACGGGTATGTCCATAGCTCTTACCGATGAATACCTCATCGTCATCATCGAAGATCACGTTCGGGAACTTCTCCGACATACCGTAGCGGGTGATCATCTCACGGGCAATACCGTTGCAGTGCTGCAGGTCAGAGGAAGCACCGGTACTGATCTCGCCGAGGATGATCTGCTCTGCGGCACGTCCGCCCAAAGAGATCATGATGGAATCGATCAGCTGCTTCTTCGTTGTATAGTAGATATCCTCATCCGGCTTATGCGCGGTATATCCGCCTGCGCCACCTGCAGGGATGATGGAAACACGCTCGACATGTTCTGTCTCGGAAACCGTACGAAGTACGATCGCATGTCCTGCCTCGTGGAAAGCGGTAAGGCGCTTCTCCTTGTCGGTGATCACGCGGCTCTTCTTCTCCGGTCCTACCATGACCTTGAATACGGCCTCGGAAACATCCGCCTTAGAGATCTTCTTGGCATTTCTTCTAGCTGCAAGAAGTGCTGCTTCATTCAGGAGGTTTGCCAGATCCGCACCTGTGTAGCCAGGGGTGATCTTTGCGATCTCCTTGAGATCGACATCGTCCTCGAAAGGCTTATTCTTGGCATGTACTTTAAGGATATCCGCACGGCCTTTGATATCCGGACGGGCAACCGAAACACGACGGTCAAAACGTCCCGGACGGAGAAGTGCCGGGTCAAGGATATCCACACGGTTGGTCGCTGCGATAACGATAACGCCCTCGTTCGGTCCGAAACCATCCATCTCAACGAGCAACTGATTCAATGTCTGCTCACGCTCATCGTGACCGCCGCCCATGCCGGCACCACGGTGACGGCCGACCGCATCGATCTCATCGATAAAGACGATACACGGTGCATTCTTCTTTGCACTGTCGAAAAGGTCTCTTACACGGCTGGCACCGACACCGACGAACATCTCGACGAAGTCAGAACCGGAGATGCTGAAGAACGGAACTCCCGCCTCACCGGCGACTGCTTTTGCAAGCAAAGTTTTACCAGTACCAGGTGCACCGTGAAGGAGGATACCCTTCGGGATCTTCGCACCGAGTGCGGAATACTTCTTCGGGTTTTTCAGGAAGTCGACCACTTCCGCAAGTTCTTCTTTTTCTTCATCTGCGCCTGCAACATCTGCGAAGTTGACCTTGTTCTTCGACGGATCGTGAAGTTTTGCTTTACTTCTGCCGAAGTTCATCGCAGATCTGCCTTCACCCTGGTTTCTGGAGAAGTTGATCCATACGATAAAGATCATCGCAGCAATCATGAGAACGATCATGATGCCGGACATGATCGCGGAAACGTCTGTCGGCTGCTTATATTCGAAGGACTCGATCGTGCCGTTCTTCTGTGCGTCGATCAGGATCGTCAGTACATGGTCCTCGGAATCGTAAGGAACTTTCTTGCTGACTTCCTTCTTCTTCCCGGTCTCCGGATCGAGATATTTAAAGGAGAGTGTATTGCCGTTAAGAACTACATCCTCCGTTTGCATATCCTTGCTCTCGATGATATTGAGCGCTTCCGAAAGAGAAGTACTCTTACCCGAGTCTCCGTTCAGGAAGAAATAGGATGCCACTATCAGGATCACGATCAGAACGAGATAGAATGGCAGTCCGCTAAATGACCGCTTTGGTCTTTTTTCTGTTTGACTCATTTGTCACCTCCGTCAACTTCAAGCACACATACGTCCGGAAGATTTCTGTACTTTCCCGCGTAGTCCAGGCCGTACCCTACGATGAACTTATCCGGCACCTCGATGCCGATATAGTCCGCTTTGAAGTCCACTGTGCGGCGGGACGGCTTGTCAAATGCCGCCACGACTCTGATGCTATTGGGACTTCTAGAGAAAAGCTCTCTTTTCAGGCACTGCATCGTTACGCCGGAATCGATGATATCTTCCACTATCAGGACGTCCTTGCCCGAGATATCGTAGTCCAGATCCTTCTTGATCTTGACGTTCCCGGACGAGACGGTACCGTTGTAATAGCTTGAGACCTGCATGAAATCCATGATCATCGGGCAATCGATCTTGCGGATCAGGTCAGCGAGGAAAACCGCCGCACCCTTGAGGATACCGACCACGATCAGATCTTTTCCCTTGTAATCTTCAGAGATCTGCCTGGCGAGACGATCTACCGCCTCTTCAATTTCTTCACGACTTACCAGTGTTTCCGAAACTCTCTCCATTTTACGATCTCCTTTCTTTCACGCCTGTTCTCCGAAAAACTCCAGTGCGAAGAGCTTCTCTGCGCCGGCGTCTTCCGATATCATGGCCCTGTATTTCCCTTCGGATTCCGCATCCGTAAAACCTACGGAGTGCGCCCATCCCGGGAGCCACAGGATCTCCTGCCCCTTTGCTGCAAGGAGCATCCGGTCCCGGAACCTCGGCGGAATATGTGCCTCGTTCATGAATCGGCGCAATTCCTTATGGCAAGTATTTCCGGCCCGGAGAATGGTATCGCCCGTTCTTCTGGTCCGGATGACAGTATCCTCCAGCACCGAGGAAGGGAAAAACCACGTCAGATTATTATATACTAAGTGCCCCTCTTTCTCAACGGAGCGGAGCCGCATTTGGACAAAACTTTGAGAAAAATTAACCATTTCTCCTAATGGGAGTTCCGAAAGAGCAATTTCTTCATATTTTGCTTCTTCCGGTACGATAGCTCCTATATCTACGAAGATCCCGCCTTTTTCCTCTGCAAAAGCACTCTCCGCTGTTATATAGCGGATCTTTCCGTTTTCCCTTGCCGCTTTTCTTCTGTCCGGAAGACTGACATAGGCTGTTCCCACTGTACTTTCCGCAAGTTTCAGCAGTGCCTCCCAGTGTACGCTCTCGAAGTTTACGATATCACCGAAGGCCCGGACCGCCAGGATCTTAAGGACCCTCCTGCGAAGGACTCTCGGAAGCGCCATCAGTTTTTCACAGGAAACTTCAAGCGCATCACCGATCTGCGACGCCGCGAGTTCATCCAGATAATCATTTTCTTCCGAGATCCGTTCCGAAAGACCGGTCAGTGCCATGACCGGAGATCGGTCTGTACCCTTCTCGATCATCGGGAAGATCTCATTTCTCCAGAAGTTCCTATCATACGAAATATCGGCATTTGTAACATCGTTACAGAAAGGAATTCCTCTCGATCTGCAGAATTCGACGATGTCGTTTTTATGCAGACCCAGGAAAGGATGGATCACATTTCCGTTTTTCGGACGGATCCCGGTAAGGCCTTCCATGCCGGATCCCCGAAAGATATGCATCGCGATGCTTTCCGCCTGATCCTCCATGTGGTGGGCCACAGCGATGATGCCGTCCTCACCGGAGAGCGCCCGGAAAAACTTATACCGCTCGATCCTGCCTGCGGTCTCCAGACTGCTGCCCTCTTTTTCCGCGATCTTCGGAATATCCACGTGCTTCGGGCAGAACGGGATCGAAAGCGTATCGCAGAAGGTCTTTACCACCTCTTCATCACGGGAAGCTTCTTCCCGGATCCCGTGGTTCATATGGGCAGCAAGGATCGTCATATCCGGATATTTTCTGTCACGGATATCCTTCAAAACGAACAGAAGCGCCATAGAATCGGCGCCTCCGGATACACCGGCCACCACAAGCTCTGCAGGCAGCAACCGGTGCTTTTCAATATACTCTTCGACCAAAAAGACCAGGTCTTTCACGGAATCATACCCCGTCCGGGAACTGTCCGGGATCATCGAAGAATCCCGGATCTGCAGCCGGTTCATCAAAACTATCCTGTGACCAGTCGGTCATATCCAGATCTTCAAATTCCATGGAAGGGTCTCCCGAGAACAGCGCCGCATCCAGTGCGGACGGAGCCGGAGACTTCGGTGCGGAAGCAGAAGGCGCAGCAGGCGCTTCTGTCTTCGCCTGGTCGATCATATCCTGAGGGATCTGAAGAGACGGCTCGGCAAACATTTCGTCAGGGATCGCCACGCCCTCGTCAGACCACGGCGGCGGAGCATCTTCATCGGAGGGACCGGCCACGGCACGCGGGTCTTCTTTTTCCTTCTCGAAGAAGGTCGTTCTGGAACCGTTCCAGGAGAGGAATACATCCTTTGTCGGACCCTGACGGTTCTTCGCCACGATGATCATCGCACGCTGGATCTCTTCCTCGTCGTGTTTTTTCTTGAATTTTGTCTGATTCGTATTCTCTTCTTCATCCTCATCCGACTCTTCTTTGTGCTTATAGTAATCCGGACGATGGATAAACATGACCATATCGGCGTCCTGCTCAATAGCACCCGAGTCACGAAGGTCAGAAAGAACAGGACGGTGATCGTCACGTCTTTCCGATTCACGGGACAGCTGAGCCAGCGCGATGACCGGCACTTCGAGTTCTTTTGCCATAAGCTTCAAGGCTCGGGAAATATCCGAGACTTCCTGCTGACGGGAGGAATTCTTACGTTCGACCGCCGGATTCATGAGCTGGAGATCGTCGATACAGATGAGGCCGAGTTTTCTGACGAACCGGTTCTGCAGTTCTCTGCAGCGTGTCAGGATCTCCGCAGTATTTAAGCCGGAGTGCTCATCGATAAAAAGCGGCGTATTACCAAGTCTCGGAAGCGAAGCATTGATCCTCGTAAACTCTTCCGAAGACAGCGACTTGGCTCTCTGGAGAGTCGCGATCGAGATGTCGCATCGGGACGAAAGAATACGGTTGGCGATCTCCTGTCCGTTCATTTCCAAGCTGAAAAAGGCAACCGGCAGGTCATCTTTCAGCGCAACATTCACAGCGATATTGATAACGAATGCCGACTTACCCATGGAAGGACGGGCCGCGACGATCGTAAGCGTACCGGGACGGAATCCGTTCGTGACATAATCGAGCTGGGTAAAGTGGCTCCGCACGACCTTATCCTTCGGCGGATTGACAATATTCTTGACCGTCTCCTGAAGGATCTCCTTGAGTGATTTCAGCGCATCATCGGATTTACTGTCACGCAGTTCGGAGAGCCTTGAGATCGCGATCTCAATGAGGTTTCCGGGATCAGTCTCTCCCTCATACGTCTGACGCGTCACTTCCTCCAGGGACCGGATGATCTTGCGGCTCATGGATTTCTGGCGGACGATATTCACATATTCCGACAGATTTGAAAGGAGCGCATGTGCATCGACGATCGTACTTAAGTACGCCATACCGCCGACTTTCTCAAGATCTCCCTGCTTCTTCAGTTCATCGCCGACTGTGATCAGGTCGATAGACTTGGACTCTGCATAGAGATGATAGATCGTCTCATAGATCTTCTGATGGGCAGGACTATAGAAATCATCGGCAGCCAGATACGAAGCGACTGTCGTGATCGTATTCTGGGAATCCAGACAGCAACAGAGCACCGCGATCTCCGCATCATTATTCTGCGGCGGCACTCTGGTAAGAATAGATCTGTCAGCTTTATCCGAAGCGGCCATTCCAGATAACTCCTTACTCTCCTGCTACGACTTCCACGTTTACCTTGACACTGACCTGAGTGTGCAGCTTCGCGGTAACTTCGTAAGTTCCTAAGGATTTGATCGGGTTTTTGATGATAACGTTCTTCTTATCCACGTCAAAACCGGCTTTCTTGATCGCGTCAGCGACATCCATCGCAGTGACGGCACCATACAGACGTCCACCCTCACCGGTCTTGACTTCTAGAGTTACTGTCTTTCCATCGAGAAGCTTGCCGTTTGCACGGGCTTCTTCGAGTACTCTTCTTGCGTGCTCAGCTTCCGAACCCTTCTTAAGTTTGTTCTTATTCATATTGTCTGCGGTAGCTTCGCAGGCCAGTTTCTTTTTCAGAAGGAAGTTTCTGGCATATCCGTCATTTACCTCGACGATATCGTCCTTTTTCCCCAGACCCTTGACGTCTGCTAATAAGATGCACTTCATTTTCTCTTCCTCCGTGTTTCCTTTCATTTTTCGCCCATTTCAGGACTTTCCCGATAAAAAATGAGCACCCGCGCGTTTCCACACGGGTGCTAATATTATAATCGTTTCCGATCGTAATGTAAACGCGATATACGTTTTCGATCACTCTGCTACGAACGGCAGAAGTGCAACGTGTCTTGCACGTTTGATAGCGATCGTCAGCTCTCTCTGATGCTTCGCGCATGTACCTGTCATACGCTTCGGCAGGATCTTGCCGCGCTCAGATACGAACTTGCGAAGACGAGCCTGATCCTTATAATCGATCGTTTCTACCTTATCAGCACAGAAAGCGCAGACCTTTCTTCTGGAACGTCTCTGCTTCATGCCGCGATCACCGAACTCACGAGCCGGTGCCTTAGGTGCTCTATTTTCAGCCATAGTAATGTAATCTCCTTTCGAAAGATATCGGACACTGGTGGTGTCCTCTACTGTCAATAACCCATTACGTCAAAAGGAAGCTGTGAACTGTCGTCCGAGTCCATAGATGCCTCAAAGCCCGGATCGATCTGCTGGGCCGGCGGCGGTGTCTGTGCTACGACAGAAGCCGTAGGCGCACTCTGTGCCGGAGCAGCCGAAGCCGGAGCCGGAGCTCCCTGACCCTGTGACTCAGAACGTGTGTCAACGAATTCGATCTCATCGACCACGACCTCAGTCACATATCTCTTCTGGCCATTCTGATCATCATAACTTCTGGACTGCAGGGAACCAACCACTGCGATACGGGAACCCTTGTGGAAATAATTTCCGAGAAGAGTCGCCTGCTGACGCCAAGCTACACAGTTGATAAAATCAGACTGGCGCTCGCCGTTCTGGCTCTTAAAACGTCTGTCGCATGCGATCGTGAAGGAGCAAACCGCAATATTGCTAGGTGTCTGCTTTACTTCCGGATCCTTGGTCAATCTACCCATTAAAATAACTTTGTTCATAGTCGTTACTCCCTTTTTACCGAATTACTCCTCAATGCGGATAACAAGGAAACGCAGTACGCCTTCTGTGATCTTCAGCACACGCTCGATCTCCTTCGGGAAATCGGCATCAGATGTGAAGTTGAACAGAAGATAGAAACCGTCCTTCTGGTCCTCGATCTCATAAGCCATACGCTTCATACCGATAGATTCCATAGAATCGATCGTAGCACCGGACTCGATCTTCGCCTTGATAGCTTCAGTGGTAGAAGTAATACCTTCATCACCGAGTACCGGACTCAGAATGACCATCATTTCATACTTGTTCGCCATGATTTCTCACCTCCTCCTGGACTAGAACGGCTCTCATACCTACTTCGATGAGAGCGAGGATATTTCTAACATATATTTATATGTTCTCTGCATCCTTCGCAGCACGAGATAGAATATCACATGTTACCATGCCGGTCAAGCCGCAATTTTATGTAAGAAACCACACTCATTATCCGCCGTGAGGGCTGAAAATGATTCTGTCCGATCCTTCTCCCGCACACCGAAAAACGGGAAGCTCTCTCAGACAGGAATATTATATCTCACAAGTCGGTCCGCCATCTATATTTTATATGCCATATTTTATTAGTTTTGCTTATATTTCAGGCTTTTTTCGCACCTGATCGATATCTTTAGTAGAAATATGAAATCCTCAATGTTATAATCAGGAGCATAAAAAAGAAATAAGAAAACCTTTAGGCGGTTTCTGCCGCCGGTTGGAGAAAAAGAAATGGATAAAAAGAAACTCATACTCATCTGTTCTCTTGCCGCAGCGCTTGTCATCGTGATCATTCTGATCTTCGCGTTAAAAGGATGCAGCAAGAAAGACAAGAATACGGATCCTTCCGGATCCTCCGGTTCAGAAACCGTAACAGTAGCCACCGATTCCGACGGAAATACGATCCTGCCTCCGGAGAACTCTTCTGATGCACCTTCCGCAGCACCGTCCGTTTCCGGAGATACTACTGAACCGGGCTCTACATCAGAAAGCGGAGAAACGACCGTTCCCGGCCAGTCCGGCTCGGATTCTTCTACAACAGCTCCTTCTTCATCGGATGGCGTTCCGGCAGATCCGACGAAGCAGACAAACGGTTCCGATCAGACTCTTCCGATCGAGATCGATGGTAAAGACGGTGAGATCGTGATCATCCCGGACAGCACCACCAAGGCAGATCCGAAGACGGGCAATTCCGAACCGGCAAAGCCGACCGACAAACCTACCGAGAAGCCGACCGAACTCCCGACTCAGGGAAGCCAAAAGGGCGGTCCCATTGAGCTGCCGTTTGTACCGATCAAGTAATCCCAGGAGGTGTCCCTTGAAACTTTCCCCTAATTTTCTGATCCATACCCAGGAAGATGACGGCGAATATCTTCTGATCCCTGTCGCCGACGCCAGGTTTTCCGGTGTCGTCCGCGGGAACAGGACATTCGGCACGATCCTCGGACTTCTGAAGGAAGAGACCACGAAGGAAGACCTTATCGCTTCCATGAAGGCGAAATTCGATGCTCCGGATGATGTGATCACTTCCGATGTGGAAAAAGCACTTGCCGAACTCTCCAAGATCGGCGCGATCATAGAGTAAACCTTTTGAAGGCAGAGATCTTGATATATGCCCTCTTTACCGGACATCAGTAAAGAGGGTTTTAGTTTTCTTCCAGTTCATTTAGAAGTCCGAACCGGTATCCTTCTTTTTCCAGATATGTAAGTACCGCATCGAGTTCATTGACATTCGACTGCGAGTCATTATGCATCAGCGCGATAGCACCGTTATGGTGATATGTCCGGAAGTGATCCAGCACATATCCCGGCTCCGGCTGCGCACTCGGCGTGTAGTCATTGTACGCGATACTCCAGAACACGGTCTTATACCCCGCATCGCTGATGATCGTCATCAGTTTCTTCGTATATGTGCCCTTAGGAGTGCGGAAATACGGATCGAGCGTATAACCTGTCTTTTCATAGAAATACTCCGCCACATCGAAGATCTCGCCCGCGATCTGATCGACACTCATCGGCACCAGATCAGAATGCGTGACAGTGTGATTGCAGACCATATGTCCTTCTTCCTTCATCCGGACTGCATACTCCGAGCACTTCTCCAGATACATCTTCGTGACAAAGAAACTCGCCTTTACATTATGTTTTTTCAGCGTATCCAGGATCGGGACCGTCTTATCCGACGGATATCCGCAGTCAAATGTCAGGTAGATGACCTTATCCCCTTCCGGCACATGATCGTTGATATACGCGCCGTTAAAATCCTTGATCTTGAAGAACTCATACGAGCCGGATACGGAATGGTCTGTCTTTCTCTGGAAGCACCAGCTTTCTTTCATGGTGTTATCCAATGAGTCGTAGTATGAGGCATTCCCCGTGATCTTTTCACGCAGTTTCCGGATCTCCGACAGCGTGTCCGATGACGCTCCGGTATCCGACGGCGATATGGATGGATCTGTTTTCGAAGGCTCTTTCGTCGTTTCTGTCTCCGGCTCCGTCGGTTCTTCCGTCGCACTCGTTTCTTCTGTCGAAGGAGCGGTCACGGAAGCGGATGTCATTTCACTTTCTTTCACCGAAGAAGTATTGCTTTCTGTTTCGGGTGTTTTTGCCGTAGAAGAAGTCCCGGATTCCGCCCTCATGGAAAAAGGCTCCGCCGGTGCCGTCTCTTCCTTCTCTTTTTCCCCGGCGCATCCTGTGGCAAAAGCACTGTTAATCATCATACCGAGCAGGATCACTGCTGCGATCTTATTTCTTTTCATACACCCGTATCTCCTGTTATCTAAGTGGTACAACCACCTGTCATACATACATTATAGCCGCCTTTTCATGGTGATTCGGTGACAAATATATAACGAACCGGCCGTTTTCCCGGGAAGAACTCCCGTAATGCCCGGAAACTTGTGAAAAAAACGTGACATTCATGCGAAAGATGATAAAAAAATGTATCAAAGGATTTTGTTTTCATGTATAATATTTTTATCTTTATTTCGGAGGTGTATTTATGACTTTTGAACAATTAATGGATTATGCCATAGAACAAGATTGTTCCGACGTGCATATTACTGTAGGTACCAATCTTGCTGTTAGAAGATACGGAGTTCTCCATATTCTCGACGAGCGTCCGACACCTGAAGAATCTCTCGCCATGATCTATACGATCCTTTCTAATGAAGAGATCCAGCGCGTTGAAGCCGGCGAAGATATCGACCTCGGTCTCATGATCGACAACGAGATCAGAATCAGAGCGAACGTATATCACCAGCGTAACAACCTCGCTTGCAGTATCCGCCTCCTTATGGCTCGTATTCCTGAGTTCGAAGAGCTCGGCATTCCGGAAGTCGTTAAAGATATGGCTACAGCAAAGAACGGTATCATCCTCGTCACCGGTCCTACGGGTTCCGGTAAGACAACCACCATGGCTGCTATCGTTGA
>ODAI011276866.1_pt1 | contig 18624 bp, 25 predicted proteins | sample 1539321 | NCBI WGS metagenome assembly ODAI01 (sample SAMN02144231, study PRJEB22623) | gut metagenome | biome: sheep rumen | host: Ovis aries | place: New Zealand
GATCGGAAGGGGCTGAAAGGAAGCGTGCTATTCCGAAATTCCTCCCGCCACCTAAGCAAAGCTTTGAGGCGGGGGAATCCTTTCTGCACGCTTGTTGAATCATTGTTTGTCAGTCGCAAGAAAAATGCAGGAACTTGCTGTCCAATACAGTATCGATCCGAGAGAAGCATTTACCCTGGGACTGCTGCATGATATAGGATACGAATTTTGCGACAAACAAAGCGAACATGCCAATAAGGGCGGGCTGTTACTAAAGGAACAGGGATACAAATATTGGAAGGAAGTCTTCTATCACGGCATCCCGCAAAACGAATACGCTTCAAATATGCTTTCCCTGCTGAATTATGCGGATATGGTTACCGGACCGGATGGCACATCAATGACCGTTCAGGAAAGGATTGATGATATTGCTGACAGATACGGCAACGACTCAGAACAAGTCGAAAATGCTGTCAATTTAGCAAAAATGCTGGGCGTAACGACAACCCGATAAGAATGAAAGGTAGAAAAATGGACAAAAAAACGCTTAATAAAATCATAAAAAGCCACAGCCATTGGCTGTGTAAGGATCGCGACGGCTGGGAAAGTATGCGCGCCGATTTGCACAACAAAGACCTGCGTGACGCAGACCTGCACGAAGTCGATCTGACTCTTGCCGATTTGCGCGGTGCTGACCTGCGCAATGCGAACCTGCGGGATGCTAATCTACAGGAAGCGAATTTACGCGGTGCGAACCTGGACGGCGCAGATCTGAGTAACGCTAACCTGATCGAAGCAAATCTGAGAAAAGCCAACCTGTGTCAAACGAATTTGCATGGCGCAAAATTGTTTCAGGCAGATTTTCGCAGAGCTAACCTTCGCGACGCTGACCTGAGCGACACCAAGATGCCCTTTACCCGCTTAGACGGGGCTGATTTGTTGAACGCTAACTTATGCAACGCCGACCTGTATAGAGCAAACTTGCGTAACGCCAAACTGATACGAGCCAATCTGCAAAATGCCTGTTTGGCTGAAGCCGGCCTGATGAAAGCCGACCTGCTCGGTGCTAACCTGCGGGAGGCTGATTTAGATGACGCTGATATGAACGAAGCCAAGCGTGTCCCGTTTATTCCGATGATTTGTCCGGAAAACGGCGAATTTACAGGATGGAAACAGACCCGCAATGGAATCGTCGAGCTTGTTATTCCGAAAGACGCGAACCGGTTAAGCGGAACCGGTCGTATGTGCCGATGCAGCAAGGCATTTGTGCGTGCCATTGAGGATAAAGACGGCAATATCCACACAGATCCGCTGGAAGGATTCCGGGCACATTCTTTCTTCAACTGGGATTTCGTTTATCAGGTCGGTAAAACCGTGCAAGTTGAAGATTTTGACAAAAACAGGTTCAACCAATGTGCCCCGGGGATTCATTTCTTCATGACGCGGGAAGAAGCGGGTGAATATACACGATAACGATCTGCTCTGCGTTTTTTATACAGCATTGCCGGGAGCGCGCTTGCGTCTCCCACATGAATAAAAAGAAATGCCCGCACGGATTCTTAAAAAGAGAACAAACAAAAACCCGCTGTACATTATGTACGGCGGGTTTTCGTATTCACCCCATCTACATTTTTTCCTGACATATCAGGTATATCAACTGAAAACCTGAGCTATCAAAAAAAGGACAAAGACAAAGGAGAATAAAAATGTTCAAAAAGAGATCGAAGACAATTGCGAAACTTTCTGCTCTGTTTGGCGGAAAGAAGAACAAAAAGAAAGGAAACAGCGTATCACACAGCACGACAAGGCCGCAGAAGCCGGATCTCAGCCAGGCGGCAATCCTGGAAGCAATCGAACGCGGCGATATGGATTAACAAGGAGAACAAAAAATGAAGGATGAACAGGTGATCAATGTTAACGATACAGAGATTGAGGTTACAGAAATCACGCTTCTCAGCGTCGAGGAGTATGAGGCGGCGAAAGATAATATTCCGCCACTCAACGAATATTGGTGGCTGCGCTCGCCCGGCTTCTACAGTAACATTGCGGCGTGTGTTGCCCCGGACGGCGGCGTCCATGATATCGGCGACTACGTCAACGCTGGTAGCGTTGGGGTGCGCCCCGCTTTACGGGTTAATCCGCAATCCCTGAATCTTCAAATCGGGGAGAAAGCGCAGTATGGCGGACACACATTCACGCGTATCACAGAGGATATGCTTCTTTGCGACGAGTTCATCTGCAAGATGACTTTCCGCAAAGACTGGCAGGCAGATAACGCCAACGATTACGAGGCATCAGATGTAAAGACATTCCTTGATAAGTGGCTGGAGAAGGCGCAGCAGATAACCGATTGGATTCCTATCAGCGAAGCGCTGCCGAAGAAAAACTGTGAAACCTGGGTCACGATCAAAAACGGAAACACAAGGTATGTCACAGCGGCACGCTTCTGGGTATCGGAAAGAAGCTGGGATATCCCGGGGCATAACAACATCACGGCATGGATGCCGAAACCTGCTCCGTATTACGGATAACAACAGCAGAACGTTGACAAAAAAAAGGATAGAAAATGAAGATTAAAAAAGAGGCAGTCGGCATTATCGATGCGTGGATTGATATCATCAATATCACGCTGCTCAGCGTTAAGGAATATGAGGTCGCAAAGGATAACATTCCAGTGATTCATGACTGTTGGTGGTTGCGTTCGCCGGGCCGTGACGATTACCTTGCCACCGGTGTTTATTTTGATGAAGGGATAGGAAATTTTATGGTCTATCGAAAACTTTCTGTTCGTCCCGTTTTGCGGTTTTATCCAAAGTCTACCGATCTTTTAATCGGGAATAAGGTTCGGATTGGAGGTTGCGTCTGGACTAATATCGGAAAAGGAATACTGTTATGTGACCAAACCATCGCCCGCAGACCTTTCAAAAAAGACTGGACAGCAGAGGATAGCAACAATTACGAGACATCCGATGTGAAAGCGTTCCTTGATAAGTGGCTGGAGGATACTAAAGGAGAACAAAAAAAATGAAAGTTCAAAAACAGATAACACACTTTACAACCATCGATATCGATATCACGGAAATTACGCTTCTCAGCATTGAGGAGTATGAGGCAGCGAAAGACAACATCCCTCTGCTTGATGAGCGGTGGTGGCTACGCTCACCCGGCGGCAATGGTGGCAATGCGGCTTGTGTTGACCCGGACGGCTTCGGCGACGGTAATTACGGTCTCAACGTCATCACCGCTTATGTTGGCGTGCGCCCCGCTATACGGATCAATCCGAGATCCGTTGATCTTCAAATCAGGGAAAAAGTCCGGTTGGAAGGCTTCACCTGGACATACATTTCGGAAGGGCTTTTACTGTGCGACAGCATCATCTCACATAAGCCTTTCCGCAATACCTGGCGCACAAAGAACGCCAACGATTATAAAACATCGTACGTCAAGAAATTCGTGGAAAGTTGGTTTGCTGCTGCGAAAATAACAGCACAGCCATGACCAAGGAAAATAAAACCAATATTCCCCTGTCCTTCAAAAACCGAAGGACAAGGATATATATGAAAGGAGAAAAAATGGTTGTCGAGAGACAGGTAACCAGTTACGTCAAGACCGCTATCGAGGTCACAGATATCTCAATTCTCAGCGTCGAGGAGTACAGGGTGGCAGAGGATAATATTCCGCCACTCAACGAATATTGGTGGCTGCGCTCGCCCGGAAACTATGGTAGCGTTGCGGCTTGTGTTTGCCCAGATGGCAACGTCGGTGTTTTCGGTAGTCGCATCATCGATGATAGCGTTGGTGTGCGCCCCACTTTGCGTATCCATCCGAAATCCGTGAACCTTCAAATCGGGGATAAAGTGCGATTCTACGGTCGCATATGGACATACATTGCAAAGGGAATACTTCTTTGCGACGAGATCATCTGCAGAATGCCTTTCCGCGGGGACGGGCAGGCAGATGACGCCAACGATTACGAGAAGTCTGACATCAAAGCGTACCTTGATACGTGGTTCAGAGATTACGTGAAAAGAGAGGACAGCGAACCGAGAAAGGTCCGTGAGCCTCTTTTCTGCATCATCGGACGGACCGGATCCGGGAAGAGTACGGTTGCCAGGATCTTCGAGGAAGAGTTCGGCAAAAAGCAGGTGCGCTCCTACACGACGCGCCCCATGCGCCCAGGGGAGAAAAAAAGCTCCGACCACATCTTCATTACACCGGAAGAGGTCAGGGATTACATCAGTGATGCTGCGGCTTACACGAAGATCGGAGCCTACGAGTATTTCACAACGTATGCCGTTCTGGACAAATCGGATACTTATGTGATCGACCCGATCGGTGTTGCGAACCTCCGCACCCGCGTCAAAGACCGCCCAATCTACGAGATTTACGTAACGGCAGGAAACGCTACCCTGACGAAACGCCTCGTTGACAGACAGGATGGTACAAGCGTCGTCGAGAAGCGCCGGGAAGCTGAGAAGGCCCAGTTCGACGCCTATGAGCTCTTAAAGCCTTGGGATTATCTGATCGAGAACGACGGAACAATCGAGGACCTGAGGAAAAAGGTTTCCGATATCGTCAAGGCAGCCGGATACACCGGGAGCACGGCGGACAGATATACCGGACCGAAACCGAACGGAGACCCCCACACCACAACATGACCGGAAGGCGGCTTCAGGACGTAAGGTGCAGTTTTACCGAACGGTTTCCGATGAGCTGAATATACAATGCGGAAAATGCGGTTCCAACGTTTATCATCATGAGTACGACGGAAGGACAGTATTTTGTACCTGCAACGGATGCGGGGCTGATATCACGGCAATCAAACCGGAATACACAAAAGAGTTCCTCGCGAAAGGAATCTGGAAAGAAAAGGAATAAGGAGAAAAAATGTTAATTTTTGGATTATTATGTTTTTTGATGGGCTCCTATATCGGTATCGGCGGCTGGCTTGCTGCGCACCTGACTCAGACGCTGGATGAGCCGAAGCAGAAGGGAAATCTCGTACTGCACGAAACGATTGCAACGTTGACGATCATCATCGCATGGCCGATCATCGTGAGAACGACAGAATAACGTCAACCAAACCCGTCATGTGTATACATGGCGGGTATTTTCATGCCTACACTTATGCAAATCGTTTTCTGACATATCAATAAAGAACCTGAAAAACGGAATTCAAGAAAAGGAGACAAAAAAAATGGAACGATTTACAGACGGAACAAAGATACTCGATATTGCTCTTAAAAAATGGGAGGGAGATCATTTCTCCCCGGATTGCGCTGCTGACTTCTTCGAATGCGGTTCTCTGCCAAAGGATGAACGCCTTGACTGTTATAAGGTCAATGATGTCCAGGACCTGATCGATGCAGCGACAGCATGGAGCGAAGGAAGGTACAACACATGGGACTGTGCCTGCGAAGAAACGGAACCGAAAGAGAAGATAGAGGCCAGATCCGTCCAGTACACGTCGTATACCGGTGTCTATTACTGGCTTGACACGGACGATCATTACTGGGGACAAGAAAAGCACGGGTTTGCCCTCTTCCGCGGGTTTTACGACGAGGAGGGAAAGAAAGACAGGAATACCGAGGAGCTTGTCTGCCGTGCGAAATATGAAGACCTCGACTGTGGGGCAGACGCTGACGCTGACAGCATCCTGAAAGCGATCGACCGGTATCTTGAGAAAGAACTGGGATTCGTCCCGGAGTACGAAGTCGAGTGAATACGCAGACATCGGTGATACAAAGCTGTGTTTAAGAAGAACAAAAAAACATCATTCGTCCGGGTTTCCCCGGCAAAAAGGAGGACAAATGAGAAATATCATTTTACCGGTGCCGTGCTTATCCAATTATGCCGGCATAACGATCGAAAAAATCAGTCTGCTGACGGAAAAGGATTTCGAAGAAACAAAAGACATCATCCCGGAAATGTCGTCTTTCTGGTGGCTGCAGCCTTCCGAAGGGACAGACGAGGAGATATGGGCGACCAGCTCAAAACATATCGCACATGGCGGTTTTCCGATCAACGCTAAGCTGGACGTCAGACCTGTACTGCATATAAGAACGTCCGACGGAAATCCGACGCCCGGCGAATGGTTCCGGGTCGGAAAACATCGCTATGTTATGCTCAAGGAAGACCTTGCGATAGCCTGCGACCCGATTTGCACCATGCCGTTCCGCAAAGACGCAAACGCTCCGGACGCTTACCGGTATGATGCGTCTGATGTGAAGCGGTATCTTGACGGGTACGGCCAGGTGCTGCAAACCCTGACACACTCGTATGATATCGCCCTGTTTGAGAAGAAGAACACAGACGGGCTTTCAATGATTGAACTGGGATGCCTGTATGACTTGCTTGACACATACTTTTCTCCCGTTACCACCTGTGGTTATTTCCCGATCAGTGTCACCGGGCAAAACGGGTTCAATGCGATCGGTCTCATGACCGACTGCGCAGAAGAAGCACTCCGTGAATACAAATGCGAACCGGCTCTGCACAAACTGATTGGAGAACAGATGGAAGCCGACCATCAGGCCGCCGGGGATACCGGGTTTACGGCGCACACATTCAAGCTCAAAGACCCGAATATCGAGCAGGACGGCCTTGTGTATTGGAAAAGAGGTCTGCGCATCTGGCTTGGAAGATGAGTGCAAAAAAAACAAACATATCCCCGCCACGCTAAATAGTATGGCGGGTTTTTTATGCCCATCGGGCACATACCCATACCCATCCAAAACAATTCCTGACATATCAAATATATCACCTGAAAACAAGAGTTAAAAAAAGGAGAACAAATATGAACAAAATCAAAATGAACGAACAGCCGCTTATCATCGACCTTTTTGCCGGCGGAGGCGGGGCTTCTGTCGGTATCGAGATGGCGCTTGGGCGTCCCGTCGATATTGCGGTCAATCACGACCCGGAAGCGATCCGGATGCACAAAACGAACCACCCGAACACACTCCACCTGACCGAGGATGTTTTCAAGGTCGACCTGGAGAAATATATCAAAGGAAGACATGTCGCGCTCATGTGGGCATCGCCGGATTGCACCAATCATAGCAAAGCCAAAGGCGGACAGCCCCGCAAATCAGGTCTTCGTGTCCTGCCGTGGGCCGTATATAAGCACGCGCGTGCGATCGAGCCTGACGTGATCGTCATGGAGAATGTCGAGGAGATCCAGCAGTGGGGCCCTCTGGATGCGAACGGATATCCCATCAAAGAACGCAGAGGCGAGAGCTACCGGGCTTTCATCAACGCCATGCAGGGTCTTGGTTACGAATACGATTCCAAAGAGCTCGTGGCTGCCGATTACGGCGCCCCGACTACGCGGAAACGCTGGTATGCCATTTTCCGCAGGGACGGCAAGGCGATCACGTGGCCGCGGCAGACCCACAGCAAGAACGGTTGCGTCCCCGGCACGAAATGCTGGGAACCGGTATGGAAATACCTTGATCTGAATGATTACGGGAAATCTATCTTCGGAAGAGAGAAACCTCTTGCGGATAAAACGATGCACCGCATCGCTGCAGGGATCGACAAGTTCGTACTGAAAAACCCGGAACCCTTCATGGTCATCGTGAACCACGGAGGGAACGGCTTCAGGGGGCAGGACCTTCATGAACCGCTGTCTACGATCACGGCAAAGCACGGGTTCGGTGTCGTAACACCGGTCACGGAACGCCTGGATGACAAGGATGCGCTCATGGCGGCTTTCCTGACAAAGTTCTACAAAACAGGAACCGGGCAGGGTATGTTCGAGCCGCTCCACACGATCACGACATCGCCCGGACACTTCGGGCAGGTGTCTGTTCTTGCCGCAAACTGGGAAATGCTCAAAGCGAACGGGATTGACGAGGCGACCGCCAGAAAATGCACCTGGGTAAGCCAGTTCATCATGGAATATTACGGATGCGGCACAGGACAGGCGTTAACGGACCCGATGCATACGATCGTTACGAAGGACCGCTTCGCCCTGATCACTGTGCTGGGGACGAAATACTGCATCCTGGACATCTGCCTTAGGATGCTGAATCCCGAAGAACTCAAGCTCGCACAGGGATTCCCGAGAGATTATATAATTGACCGGGATCATGCGTGGAAGAAATACCCGAAATGCGAACAGGTCGCACGTATCGGAAACAGCGTCGTACCAGTCATGGCGCGTGCGCTCATCGAAGCCAACTGCGGATACCTGAAGGTCGGAGCAAGAAGACCGATCCCTATTATGCAGTATCCGGCAGTCGGACAGATTGCGTTTGCATGATGAAAAAAGACGCAAAAGGAGGACAGGGATTTTGATAACAGGATACAAGATCATTGCGCCGAACTGGAAAGCCAAACGGCGCAAGTATGCCGTCGGTGAGACCGTAACGATGCCGGGCGCCCCGGAACTCGGAAAGCGCGGATTCCACTTCTGCCTTGATATTGATGATTGCCGGCGGTATTACAGGGTGACGCCCCGTATGCACGTATGCGTCGTCGAAGCTCTCGGCGATGTGGACGGTCCGACCCCGGACGGTGACAGCGCCTGCTGTACGAACCGTCTCCGTATCGTCAGGGAGGTCCCGTACAGGGAACTCCCCGGCTCTATGAAGGAGAACGCCGGGAAATAAATGCGTTTGACAATTCATTCCCTCGCAGGAGTTTTATCACATCAGTAACGGTCAAAAAAAAGGACAGCCTGAAGGCTGTCTTTTCTTATCTCCCGGATATCAGTTACCTGCCAGCACCATGAGCGGCCGGCGGTACGGCTTTAAAGTACACGAAACACATCACTGGCATATTCTGACATATCAGAAACGTATCGTGAAAACAAGGAGCTAAAAAAAAGGAGGAACAAAAAATGAGAGAACCTTTATTCATGACCGTATACGGTCAAAAGCACGAAATGTATTTCAACGAAAGGGAACAGGAAAACAGCGTCGAAGGACTTTGCCTGCTCAGTATGGAGGACGGGTATCTGGAACCGTGGTGCGATGTCGTAATCTATACCTGCGGATGTGCTGCGAACGAAGGATACGTCAAGAATTATTCCGAAAATACCGGTCTGGACACATGGCTGGAAGAAAACGGCATCGCCGTCCCGACAGGTAAATGGATACAGCCGGGATATGTCAGGCTTCCGCAGTACCGCTTCGATATGGATAAGGTCAACCGTCATACCTGGACTTGGCGATAAGAAAAGGAGAACTGAGCATGAGTTATAAAGTAGAGGATATGAAATACTGGAACGAATTCAAGGAGTATTCGGGGATAGCACCGGGTGAGTATTATTTTAGGGAAGAGTATACATTAACCACGCAGGAGAAGATCGCTGTTATAGACGACATTCTCGACGGGGCCGCGAGCAAGATCATCAAACTTGCCGAAGACTACGAGGCTGACTGCAAAAACGGCAAAATCAAGAAGACACGCTGTGATCATCCGAAAACCGTGTCGCTGAGGGCATGGCTGCGTCGTAAACAGAAGGGACTGCAGAGGTATTTGGTCAATACGGGACATTTTATCGGCAGCATATCCGTCGAAATGGGATACAACGAATATATCCAGGGGATAGACACAGAAGAAGACAGGAATATGTTCATTAACAGAGCGTTCCACCGTGTACTGATCAACTGTAAAGATCGGGAAGGCGCTTATTTCAGGAAACACGATCCGTACACCATCTTACAGAGACAGATCGTCGACCATCAGTTTCTCTTCATGCTTCCGTGTGAATATATCATAAGTGGCAGCGAACTGGAGATAGGGACTCTGCAGGATCATCGAAAGCCGACCATGGAGGAACTGCAGCTTATCCTGCAGAACCTCGATGACATGAAGGCGGCTGCAAAAACTGCGGGAAGCAAGCTCGTTGCACAGGCACCGTGGCTGCCGTTTACCGCAGAAAAGAACTGATGAACAAACCGGAAGGCGGATAGTTGAAAGGAGACCACATGGAACACGATACAGGTATCACCGATGTGCTTATTTCCTGCGTCCTCGTTGTACTGCTGTTTTTAAACAGTGCGGCGCTGTTATGGTTTTGTATCGAATGGGTGCTTAGTCTGTAAAAGCCGGACGCCAACGCCCACATATATTGGAACGGAAGCCGAGGCGGAAGGATAACAGTTCACAACACATAGGATTGACACAACAGGTAAGCTGTACCCGGAACGGGTACAGCTTTTTTACATGCATACAGTATCACACCCATTTCAATTGATTCCTGACATATCGTACCTGAAATCTGAAAACATAGAGAAAAAATAGAGGAGGACAAAAGGAGCAAAATGGAACAAAACGCCATTAACAACATCGTAAAACGACACAGCCATTGGTTGCGAAAAGACTGCGAAGGGTGGGAAGGTATGCGCGCCGATTTCATCGGTGCTGACCTGCGCCACGCCAATCTGAAAGACGCCAATTTGAAAGGTGCTGACCTGCGTGGTGCCAATTTCAGCGGTGCTGACCTGCGCCACGTCAATCTGAAAAACGCCAATTTGAAAGATGCCATTTTATACGGCGCAGACTTGTCTTTCGCAGACCTCAGCTGCGCTAATCTGACCGAGGCCTATCTACGAGACGCAAACCTGCAAAACGCACTTCTGACTAAAGTTGTTTTGCGGAAGGCTAACTTAATCAACGCAGTCCTGGACTGCGCAACTTTAAAAAAGGCCAACCTGACCGACGCTGATTTGGATAACGCAATTTTGAGACGAGCCTCCCTGTGCAACGCTGACTTAACCAACGCCACTCTCATCTATGCCATCTTGACAGAATCTTTCTTGTATGAAGCTAACCTGACATCCGCAGACCTTTGCCGTACAGACCTGTCAGGCGTCAATTTGACCGATGCCATCCTGAACGGGGCTTCCCTGAGATGCGCTAACCTGCGCAACGCAGACCTGTGCCGCGCAAATTTGAAAAATGCGGATATGGAGTCTGCAACCTTAACGCGTGCCAACCTCGTAGATGCAAAAAATGTTCCTTTTATCCCGATGGTCTGTCCGAGCAATGGTGCCTTTACGGGGTGGAAAGCCGCAGGAAAATGCATTGTCGAGCTGCTCATCCCGGCGGAAGCGAAACGTTCCAGCGGAACATGCAGAAAATGCCGATGTGACATGGCACAGGTCGTTTCCATCGAAGATGAGAACGGTGTCCGCCACGATGACCCGGCAGAAGGTTTTTGTGTTACGTCTGACCATGACAGCCAGTTTACCTATCGGGTTGGAAAAACAGTCACGGTCGACAACTTCAACCCGAACCGCTTTGAGACATGTGCGTCTGGCATTCACTTCTTCGTCAACAAAGAAGAGGCCGTCCGGTACAAATTGAGAGGCTATTAAAAACAAAGAAAAACAAAGGAGGACAAAAAATGGAGGACCGCTTATATGTAAGAGAGGAGAAAACAGTAATGCGACAGACAGCCAAACCGTTACATGACTACGACAAGTCCCTGCGTAAAGACATCGGGAAAACCATCCTGAGCCGCGACAAGATGATAAAGGGAACCGTCACAAACGTGATATACAGAATGTGTGCCGTATGCGGATACAGGCCGGTTTATTCCGTCAAATGGGAAAACGGCCGGCGGACATTCCCGTGCCCTGCCGGATGTGAGGGCCTGGAAGACGGAGACCTGCATATCATCTCATCGCGACATTGACAGAAAGGAGGCCCGCGTACATACGGGGCGGTATCCGAACCGCTGAAAACAATGAATAACATTCCAATACAAAAAATTGAAGCATTCAACAATATAATGCGCCCGGCAACGCTGACAGCCGGATCCGTGAAGGATACCACAAAAACATTCAACGATCTTGCGCAGGAAATTAAAGAAGCGTATTCCCTTGAAAAAGCGTTTGAATTTTCCGGGTTGACAAGGCTCAATGAGGGAACCCACACAATAGAGTTCATCCCCCCGGAAATACACCTGGGTCCTGACGGTTCCATGCTTATATCTCCGTTCACCGTCAACCTGGACCGGGATGATCCGTTTGGCCCGGCCATAGAGATAGAGGCCAGCGCAAGCCCGAAAACACTGGAAGTGTTAGAACTTAAGACCGATTATGAAGTCGTTGAGCATTACAGCAAAAAATGGGATCAGGTCGATATTCTCGCCATAAGCGCCAAGGACGGGAAGAGCAGAGAGGAAATACTTGATACATTTCAAGCTTTTGAGGCGGCTGATGCAGACGGTTTTGTGGGATGGATGAATGACGGTTTCAGCATGACCATGAAAATCATTCGGAAAAAAGATGTTGATATGATCAGGATTGGCGAGCACATATGCTACGTCAGCGATATCAAAGATGAAATTGACCGAGTGAAGGCTAAGGAGGAAGTATAATTTATGCATTAACCTCGACAAAACAAAACACACCAAACAGTCAATCCCACGGCTTCTTTTGATGCCGGGGATTTTTCGACATGAGAGAAATCACGAATCCAGACCAAAAAAACTATCCGTACACAAATCTGACATATCCGATATGAATCTGAAAAAAAAGAGCAATAAAAAAGGAGAACAAAAATGAATCTCATTATATTATCAATTTGCGTTGGAGTCGTTACAATCGTTGCCATACTCGTATTTTTATTCCTTGCTGAGAAAGCAAGGAAAACGGATCGTCCGATCCTCGCAGTTGCGGGAGTCATCGTGCCGATAGGCATCCTCTTCTTTGGGATTGAAGGCCTCCACACGCTTGCGGACAACAGCACAGCAAACAAGGTCGCTGCGGCTGTAGACGCAGGATATGTTGTCTATGTGGATGGCAAGGAAACCGATCCGGCGGTTGTCCGGAAAGAGGCATATGCCTGCGGGATGGTGGATATCAGGGACGATATCCGCGAAGTGCATGTGGCAACGAGACCGAAGGATAACACATGGAGCGAGGAAAACGTTTGCGAGAAGGTTTTCGTAAACGGAACAGAGGTAGATAAAAGCCACCTCTCACTCGACTTATATGACGAAGAACAGGCGCTGTATGATGCAGGGACGAAAACGCTCTACATCATAACAGAGTCGTAAAAACTAGTCAAAAAGGAGAAAAAATGAAATTTAAAGATATGATTACACTGACGCACGGAGACGACGACTTTATTCAGTTCACCTTCCATAAGGATGATGAAAAAGTCACAACGAGCCACGAACGCCTGCGGCTTGGCTACGGGGATGAGATCATCACAAAAATGCTCGCAATTCCTGCCCTTGCTGAGAGTCAGGTAAAAAATTGGAGCGCTTTCGGGTTCTACGATGTGCATGTTTGTATTTGCTTCGACTTAGAAGTAGATGCAAACGTCGACATGGAAGCCCTTGCGCAAGAGGTATACAAGTGTTTCGCCTGAAATAAGGCGGTGGAAAAAGGAGAAAGAAAAGATGAAAAACTTTTATATAATGGAGGAGCGTGTCCTGTACGACGTCTATGTGGATGCACATTCTATTGCGGTTTTCCCGTCGACAAAGGCAGCGAAGGAATTTATGCAGGAGCACTACCCAGATTGGGAGCCGCGTCCCTTCGAGGGCGCAGAAGGCTGCAACCTGGTTCTCTTGTGGGAAAACAAGAAAAATAAGCATTGCGGCATGGAGTTTGCGCTCGGGGAGGTTCCGGCTGACCCGGCAAAAGCGAGATGGCCGAAGGTTTAAAATGCGGCCGGTAAATAGCGAAAGGACAACCTGATGAGGGCATGAGCTCTCATGCGACGGCACTATCCGATTTAAACATCAACCCGCCGATGCGGCGGTAGAAAAGGAGAAAAAGATGAAGAACAAGAACAAAATGAAAGGAATCAATACCACGAAAAGAGGAATGACGTTTTTAAACCCCCTATACTCACTGTATGCAGCTTTCCTGGGAGCCGTATGTATAATCGCCATGTTAAGACCCATAACCATCGGGGAGACCGTAAATTATGGAATCTCCCTCATGGTAGCAGTGGCGGCAATGTGTGCGGCGGTGATACCGCCAGCGGTGTTGACACCAGAGGCAAAGAGCGAAGGCGACACCGAGGGGACACAGTGTACTGGTTTTTGTCCCTTTTTCGCTTTCTTTACGGGCGTATGCTTCACAGTCGCCGTACACTTTTATGTGGAAGTGTTCACGGTATTAGGAAGCATATCCCTAGTTTCAACAATCCTGCTTACGGTCTATGGATACAAAAACAAAGACCGTAAACCAGAATATTACATTTAAGGGACCGGTAGAAAGAAAAGGAAAAGGATCTAGCCCGAGGAAAGAGGCGGAGAAAAAAGGAGAACAACATGAAAAAGAATAATATTTTTTTGGGTCTGATCGCACTTGTCACAGCAGTCGTCAATTTTTTCGCAGCCTGCATCCTCATTAGAGATGCAAAGAGAAAGGCCGCGAACCGGCGCAAACATGAGAGAAGGCTCAACTATTGGAAGGAGCTGGAGGACTTTCTCAAAAGGCCGAAGGCGACTCTGGAAGAAGTATGCGCAAAAGGCACATACTTCCAAAGACTCCTGGATGTCCTCCACGAGGCCGGCTTTCGGACCGAACTGAGACCGCTCATAGGGATGGACAAAGACGGAAAGCCGGCGTTCCCAGGCGACTACACGTATTGGCGTCTGCTCGTCCTTTTCCCTGATTACCGGACGAGAACCCAGTGGGTAGACGGTCTATTATCGGAAGGCGAGTTTTACCTTTACTGTGAGGTAGCGGTAGACATGCGCCCGATGGAGGAGATCGTCGAAGAAGCTGCGGAAAGAGACGAACGTCCAATCCGACGAGAATTCCTCCGCATGGAGTTACACTCGTGGAGAGACTCGTGGAAGAAAATCGAGGAGACCATGCGCAAACAGACGTGGCGGAACGAAAAAACCGCCACCGAAGGGATCGCAAAAACACTGGCCACCCTCCGGAAGCTTGCCGAGGAAAGTAACCGCCTTAGGAGCAATACCAATAAGTAAACCATGGCGGCCATGTGCCGCCTGCATAAGACAGAACTGGTAAGGAGGAAAACTTGTCTGATATAATCAGGCGTATGATGCAGAGACGGAAGCTCTCTGCATCATAACAGGGCCGTAACGAAAAAGAAACCCCGCCGCATAAACGGCGGGTTTTTTGCAGCGGGAAGCCTGCCGCAACTGCAAAAATCCTCGTATATAGAGAAAAACACGAAAAAAAATCTGACATATCATTATTGCGCGTATCTGATATGCCAATCGTCCTCGAACAAAAAAAAGAGGATAAACAAAATAATTTCTGACATATCATATACGGCACGGCAACGGAACCGGCGGTCCTGCGGACAAGCCCGTATTCCTTAGGGTAATACAGCTTGCGACAAGAGGAAGTCGTCAAAAAGTCCTCATCCGATTTTGCCATCCATGGGATAGCAGGGCTGTTCGGCAGCAGAAAACCGAAACCTTACACGCAGTTCACCGTCCCGTCCGTGCCCTCCTCTCCTGTTTCATACACAGGAACAGAAAATTTAGTGTCAATCAACTCGGCTATTGAATAACCGAGCATGAAAGCACCGGTCCCCGAAAGGAGAACGTCTTTTATGCAGGCTGTCCAACAATGATTGAGTAGTCTCCGGCCTCCGGACCACGGTCCGAGCCGGACGTTATGGCCATCACCGAGCCAGCGTGTGCTTCCACAGCACGTAACGCCTGCACGAGGTTAAACAGCCGCAGCCGGGTTAGGGACGCCCCTGGCGTCCGACAAGCGGCAGTGCCGAGCGGTAAGAAGCGGCCATAACAAAGACGAGTGAACGCAGCGGCAGGAGTGTCGCCGCAGCACAAGGCGCGAGAGCGCATCCCCCGAAGGGGGAAAGGAACAATCGGTACGGGAAGGTTGCTTGAGAAGGGCAATTCCTCTCGGCGTTTGCGGAACGTAGCTTAATGGATAGAGCTTTAAAAAAAAAACTACAAACGGCAAATTTGTGATGCAGGTTCGAATCCTGCCGTTCCGACTCGTTTGCGCAAGAAAGCTGCGAACCTGCAGATAACGCAGTGAAGTGTAGCGTATAACGGGCAATCGTGGGATGTCAGCACAGCCAGCCGGTCGATGACAAGACCGAGTGTGTCCCTACCGTATAGCGGTCATGCCGTGCGGGAGAGTCGGGGAGGCGGGAATACTGGATAGCGACGCCTTAAAACTGCCGGGTCATGTCCGGCTGTACAGGAGAGTTTTCAGCGTAATTTTTCATCCTGTGCTTCGAATCAAGGGCGCAAGACCTCATTTGGGCGAGGCCGAGCCGAAAGGCGAACTGCGGGAATGCCTGAGTAGGCCACAGGTTCGAATCCTGCTGCGCCAATCCCCTTGTGGACCCCTGCGGATTAGGAAATGATCCGCCGTTGTGCCGGCAACGCTAAAACCATGCACACACTGTACGAAGCAGTTGGCTTCGCGTGAAAGTGGAAGGCTTTCAATCGGGTGGCACGCACCTAAACAAACCGGCACACTTGCTTCTCTGGCGCAATCGGTAGCGCAGCTGATTTGTAATCAGCAGGTTGAGGGTTCGAGCCCCTCGGGAAGCTTTTGCGGGCATGGCATAATTGGCTGTATGTCCTGCGCCTTGATTTCTGACCTTTATAATCGTCCGTGTGGTGTAATGGCCAGCACATCTGCCTTCCAAGCAGAAAATCCGGGTTCGATTCCCGGTACGGGCTTTGCGGGAGAGTGGAACGGAATACCACCGCCGGTCTCATAAGCCGGAAATAGCGGGTTCGGCTCCCGTTCCCGCGCTTAAGCTGAAAGCCTCGTGTAACAGTATGTCAATCCCCCGACTGAAGTCACGGGCTTGTTGTGGATCTGTTACAGACTCATACACAGCTGAACAGAAACGCTGGATAACATCTTGTTGTCCGGCGTTTTTGTATTTGTCGCCAAAACAAGAAGATCCGTACCCTTCGTAACATCACGGATTCAGACTGAAAACTATCCATACACAAAACTGACATGTCTGATATGAATCTGAAAACAAGAGTCATAAAAAAAGGAGAACAAAAAAAATGTATCTTGCAGGAATCATAATTGTAATAATTATTGCAGCAGTTGCATACTTCGTCCTGGACTATCTGGGAGAAAAAACGAACAACCCCGTTTTTTCGATACTCGGATTCTTTTTGCCAATCGTCGTCATAGCCTTTGGTTTTTGCAGCGTTGATGCGTTGGCAGATGTATACACAGCCGACAAGGTTAACGCAGCTGTGGAAAAAGGATACGTTGTCTATGTCGACGGCCAGGAAACCGACCCGGCAGACATCCCGAACAAGATGTACATCTATGAATTGGTAAAGTTCATAGACGATGCCCGCGAGGTACACGTAGCAACCAGGTCTACACCGCGAGATAAGGAAGACGCCTACGATACCGTTTATGTCAATGGGACAAAAGTAGATAAGAACAACATCTCGCTCGAACTCTACAAAAACCGGATGACATACGATAAAGAGGAAAGAGCTGTCTATATCGTAACAGGAACAGAAAAAATTCATACCGACTCCCCTGCGTCGAAGCGACTTGGCCCCTGATACCGGGGCAGCCGCAGCATGACACCAACAGCAAACCCGCCACATAAACGGCGGGGTTTTTGCGTCAGAATACCCATTTTGCGTCTTATCTGACATATCGGATATATCAACTGAAAAATGGAGATAAATGTAAGGAGGAACAAACATGGATAGTTATACATCAAAAAACAAAGCGCTGTTTATTATACCGCAGCACACTCTGGAAACGTTTACAATAGCCCGCATGCTTAAAAATGCGGGATACAGGGAAGGAGAAAATTTATTCTTGACCAATGCGGATTGCCAGTCAGAATGGAAAGACCTTGAAGCAGGAATCCGTACAAGTGTCCTGTATCTTGGTTTCACCGCTGCACCACCGGATGTCTACGGGATAGAACTTGCTCCGGACTATGAACACCGGTATACATCACTTTCGCATATCACCAATACAGGCCTGGACGCCTATAAGATTTTCAAGCTTAATTGTCAGTCTACAATCGTGCGGGTAGCCAACTTGATCGGGCATACACTGACGCCGATGGAAGCACTGATATCCGTGAAAGCAAAAGCAGGTGATGATGCGATGATACGCTACGCCGAAGACAGAAAACTGGATATTCGCTCATGCGACGCAATACGTCGCCTTGAGACCTTTATCGACAAGGGACAGCAGGCTATGCTGGCACAGAATATCAGAAAATAACGCTGCTCACGATTGATGACTATAAAAAAGCAAAGAAAAAGGGGTACATCAGACACGCCAGGCGTCTACCCGGGGAACAACCTCTCATTTGGCGGACATCACTGGACGGTTATCGGAGACAATACCGCTTTATATGAGATGCGCGTAAAACCCCGGCCGACATCAGTCGCCCGTGGGATGTAAGCGCTGCGGCGCAAGCCGCTAATCTATGGAGCTGGCATGTCCATCACGGATGCGGCTGAAAAAATCTGACATATCAGTAGTGCGGGCTCTCTATGATCCCGTATCAGAATACACCGTAGAAAGGAGGCTTTGCATGAAGACAAGGATCATAAACCTTCCGCGCAGAAACAGTGCAGCCGCACTGTATTTCTCCGCGACCTGTCGGAACGTAAAGAACCTCCGCAATACGGCGAACTTCTACATACGGAACACCATGTCTGGCATCAGGAAGTCCCCGGAAGAGCGGACGCAC
>ODAI012617647.1_pt1 | contig 18623 bp, 15 predicted proteins | sample 1539321 | NCBI WGS metagenome assembly ODAI01 (sample SAMN02144231, study PRJEB22623) | gut metagenome | biome: sheep rumen | host: Ovis aries | place: New Zealand
CATTCATGCGAACGGCATGAATTGCTGCTTTGCTCGGTCGTGCATACGTATCGCCCGCGGCCTTACGGCCTTCAAGCGCAGCTTGAGGCTTGCGCAGGAACAGCGCCCTTGTCCCTTTTCCTGGGGTGCGGCACAACAGGCGGGCTGAGAGAAATGTCCCTCATCCCCGCGCACCAAGCCTGCATACGCAAGTCTGACCACGCCGTTGCCATCAAGGGAGATGCCAGCGCCTTCGCCTTCATCTGCCTTCTCGGCGTCTTCTCCGCCCAGCCTCCGCCATGCGCCCCTCTCTCCAGAGGCGCATCAAGCGCATCGCCCAAGTCGCACAGCACGTCTCTGCTTCCAAGGACAAAATCCCCCTATGTCGCAACGCCACCTTCCCGCCATGCTGCTCGCCATGGGCCTTGCCTGCGCCCTCTCTGCCCTCAGTGCACTCCCGGCGTGGGCTGAACCTAGCGGGCCTGTGAGCTTCAGGACGATGGGCTTCGCCGACAAGGACAAGGCGCTGCGCTTCGACGTCAACGTCTGGTATCCGGCCAAGCGGGGCGCCAAGAAGCGGACGCTGCGCTATCCGCCCTGGGATGTCGAAGGGGCGACGCGCACAGTCCCCGAACCAGGCAGCTACCCGCTCATCGTGCTCTCGCACCCGACGTCGGGGAACCGCTTCACCTACCACAATACGGCCAAAGAACTCGCCCAGCAGGGCTTCGTGGTGGCAGCCCCCACCCATGCCATGGACAACATGGAAAACATGTCCTCGCTCTGCACCTGGGATCAGCTTGCCTTGCGGGTGCGGGAAATCCCCGCCCTCATAGACTGGCTTCTGCGGGAGGAAAGTCTCGCCGAGGTCATCGACACGAAGCGCATCGGCTTCATCGGCTTCGGGGCTGGCGCAACCACGGGCCTGCTCCTTGGCGGCGCCCTCCCTGACTGCTCGGACTGGCAGGGCTTCTGCGCAAAGCACGAAAGCCACATGCTCTGCAACAGCTGGGCGAAGCGTCGCATCGACACCAAGCTCTGTCCCTCTCTGCCCCTGCGCGCAAGCCTGGCCGACACGCGCATCAAGGCAGTGGCTGCCGTGGATCCCGCCTACAGCGTGCTCTTTACGCGGAAAAGCCTGCAGTACTTCTACCCCCGCCTTCTCCTCGCGGCCACGGAAAACAGCCTTGACAAGGACGCCCTGGATCGTCTTGCCGGCAGGCTCCAGCGCGAGCCTCGACTGCTTGTCCTCGAAGGCGCAGACGAAGGCGCCCTCATGGCGCCCTGCCCCAGCCCGCTCATGGCAGAGCTTCCAGAAATCTGCCGGACAGCCGAGCCGGAGGCCAAGGCAGGCATCCACGCCAGGCTCATGCGGGAGCTCAGCGGCTTCTTCAAAGAACAGCTTGTCGAAGCCGAGCCGGAAACGCTGCCAGCACCGCCCGACCTCACGCCCCCGAAGGCGGAAAAACCAAAAACACGTACGGACGCGCCGAAGCGGCAGCGACGGTCACGGCCTGCCCGTCCCCAGCCGCGGCCCCGCATCGAGCCGCTGGTGCGATAAAGGAAAAACTGTCGAGAAACAGCTTGCAACACTCTGAAATATCGGCAGTTTTTTGCCAAAGACATTGACCTTGACAGCCTTTCAAGGAATAAATATCAGGGGTGCTGACGGGATGTACGCGGCAAATGCCCCTTTGGCATCTCCAGCCAAGCGGCTTTTGAGCAACCCGCGGCATTCCGCATCTTGCCACGCCCTGAAGGGCGAGCTGAGGTGCCAGACAATGTTCACGTCCAACGCTGCGAGCAAGAAGGCCAACTCGACGACGCCAGCCAGGCGCAGACTGCGCAGGCTCCTGGCAGCAGGCGCCATGCTTGGCGCTTTCCTTGCCAGCTCGCCTGAGGCGCAGGCATCTACGCCTGTATCCGGGCCTGCGTCTGGGTCTGAATTGTGTTCGCTCGACAAGGACTGGGTGATCATGCCGGCAGGAGCCAAGCAGGCCTATATCGGCATCCACGGCGGCACGGTGCCAGTGAGCCTTCTGACGACCATCGAAGGGACGAGCCTCGTCTCTTTTGTCGGGCGCACAGGCAACGACTTTCTTGAGCTGCTCCATAGGGAAGACCTGCGCATGCCCTCGCTCTTGAACGGCACGGTGCCCCAGGACAGCGGCGCCACGGCACACAGGAACCTCGATCTTGCCAGCTTCCGCGTGCGTCATCTCATGGCAGGAAACGCCACCAACAGCCTGCCGGTCATCTATCTGAACGGCGATTCACTCGCCAAATTGTCCTCAAATCTGGATGCGCTGAAGCCCTTTGGCCTGTCAGACGAGCCCTTGAGCATAGAGGGCGAAATCGCAAGGCCCGATCCTCTCCTGCTTGCCCCACGCTACCACATTCTCGTTGACCCAAAGTATCTGCAGCCTCGCCATCAATAGCGGGAGACCGCCTGCCTGATTTCGGGGGCTGTCCGCCCTGCGTTCGTGCGCCTCTGCGCAAAGAGGAAGGGCCGGCAGGCCGTGAAGCCTGCCAGCCCTTCGTCAAAGGATGTGCTGCAGTGCGCTAGCGGTTGGTTATCTCAGCCGCATCGACATCGACCTTGGTGGCCACCTGCTTGACAGCCGCAGGCTTGGGCTTGTTCTTCTCGGGGAAGATGGTGTGGCCGTCGGTGGTGAGTATGCCTATGGCCTGAGCCGGGCAGGCTTCCATGCAGGCGGTCATGGTCTTGCCGTTGGCCTTGCGCCAGTCGCGGCAGAGATCGCAGCGCACGGCGATGGTGCGGGTGGCGGGCTCTTCGCCTTCGGGCGTCTCGACGCCGTCAACGGCCGGGAAGGGCACCTTGTCGAGATGGACGGCGCCGTAGGGGCAGGCGTCCATGCACATCTCGCAGGCCATGCAGAGTTCGGGGTGCATGGAGATGACGCCGTTCTCGTCCTGCACCAGGGCTCCCGTGGGGCAGATGTTGACGCAGGGGGCAGGGACGCACTCGTGGCAGCGCACGGTGGTCTTGTAGTTTTCGCCCTTGACCACGCGGACGCGGGGACCGAACTCGCTTCTGCGCTTCATGGCCTCCTTCATGTCGAATCCGTGGTGGGCGGCTATGCAGGCGACCTCGCAGCGGCGGCAGGCCTTGCACCGGTCGGGGCGCATGATGACTTTTTCACGCATCTTGGTTGTCCTTTTGTTCTGCTTCCAGGCTGAGGAGGACGAGCTCGTGCCCGCCCTTGGCGGAGAGGCTGACGCCCCCGCACTGGGGGCAGACGAAGCGTCGCCTGGTTAAGGTGAACCTGGCTCCGCAGTCCTCGCAGCTGCAGGGGAGGGGCGTCAGCTCGATGTCGAGCTTCGCCCCCTCTGCTTCCGTTCCCTCGGCCAGCAGGCTGAAGCACCCTTTGAAGGTTTCGATCTCCACGCAGGAGAGCAGTCCCAAGCCAAGCTTGAGGGAGGCCACGCGGCCGGCCGGCTGGTCGGGGTGCTCGGCGTTGTGGGAGCGCACGCTCTCGCAGACGAGCTTGAGCAGGCCTTCGGCAAGGGAAGCTTCGTGCACCTGGCAAAAAGCCTCTTAGCGCTCCGTACAGGAGACGCAGGGATCGATGGTGTTGGTGATGAGGGCCGCGTCGGCGACCTTGGCGCCCTTGAGCATGACGCCGAGGGCCTCCCAGTTCATGTAGCTCGGCACCCTCCACTTGAGCCTGGAGGGGATGTCGGTGTTGTTGGTGCGGATGTAGTAGATGAGCTCGCCGCGGGGAGCTTCGCTGCGGGCCACGCCTTCGGCAGGCTCGATGTGGCCCATGTGGATGCGCACCGGACCGTCGGGGCATTCGCGCATGACCTGGCGGACCATCTTGAGGGACTCGACAATCTCGTGCAGGCGCACGCAGGTGCGGGCGTAGAGGTCGCAGCCGTCCCGGGTGATCACGTCGAAGTCCATCTTGCCGTAGGCGGCGTAGGGGCAGTCCCTGCGCACGTCGACGGCCACGCCGGAGCCGCGGGCCACGGGGCCGACGAGGCCGAGGCGCAGCACGTCCTCCTTCGTGAGGATGCCGACGCCCATGGTCCTCTTGCGGATCATGGGATCGTTCTCGACGGTGTCGATGATCTCGTAGAGCTTGGGCTCGAAGGCGTCGAGGGTTTTGGCCGTGAAGTCAAAGCACTCGTCGTCGAGGTCGTACTTGCAGCCGCCGATGCAGTTGAAGCCGAGGTTCATGCGGTTGCCGTACACGGCTTCCTTGACGTCCTGCATCATCTCCCTGACCTCCATGATGTGCATGAAGAGGGAGGCAAAGCCGCACAGGTGCGTCTGGATGGCGATGTTGAAGAGGTGCGAGGCCATGCGCTTGATTTCCTCGGTCATGACGCGCAGGTACTTGGCGCGCTCGGGGATGTTCATGCGCAGGGCGTTCTCGACCACCATGGCATAGGTGAAGGAGTGGCTGTTGGAGCACAGGGAGCAGACGCGCTCGGTGAGGGTCTGGTCCATGATGAGGTTGCGCTTCTGGGCCAGGTTTTCCATGCCGCGGTGGACGTGGCCGCTCTGGAGGGTGGCCTTGGTGATGGTTTCGCCGTCTATTTCGAGGTGGAAGTAGACCGGCTCCTCAAGCGCCACGTGCACGGGGCCGAGGGGAAGCTTGAAGGTGCTTCCTGCGGTATCGGAAAGTGCCATTACCTGCTGCCTCCTTTCGATCCGAGGATGTGCTCCCACAGGTCGTTGGTGCAGGCGCCGTTCATCATCACGGAGAGCGGGACGGCGCCGTCGAGCACGCCGGCATCGACGTCGGGCTTCAAGAAGAGCCTGGTGGGGTTGGGCTGGTCCTTGACCATGATGCCGACAAGCTCCTGCATCTCGCGCTCGTGCCAGTCGGCGTTGAAGAACCAGGGCGTGATGGTCGGGGGCTCCGGCTGCTCGGCGGAAAGGCGCACCTTGACGTTGTAGACCACGCCGTCAAGCTCGAAGTGGTAGGCCGCGCCGAAGGGCCATTGGCCGCAGTCGGGCCTGTCCTTGCGGCTGTAGCCGGAGATCATGCACAGGCGCGCGCCGGCGGCTTTCAGGGCCTGGGCGGCCTGGGCCAGGAGCGGGGGATTGGTGATGACGAACCAGTGCTGCTGGTTGCCGTCCTGGTCGAGGGGGTGCCGGACAAAGCCGGGCTCCCCGGGACAGCAGGCTGCGATGGCGTCCACGAGCACCATGTTCCCCTTGATGACTTCTTCCATGGGTATTTCCTCTCGCGGAAGGGACGGGCCCTTCCGCGTCCATCTGCGGTTGGGGGTCTAGGCCTTGGCTTCGGCTTCGGGTGCGGCCGTGCCGGCCTTGGCCGGCTTCTTGGGGATGACATCGAGGATGTCGACGTGGGCCTCGGCGTCCTTGATCTGGCGGCAGCTGCGGCACATATGGCGCACCTGATCCGGATCGACGCTGGGGTCGCTGCGGTAGAGCTCCCTGGCCTTTTCCAGCGGGAGCACGCGCACGGGCTTTCCGCACACGGTGCAGGGCTGGTACTCGATGGTGTGCTGCTCGATGCGGCTGTACTTGTCCTCCTCGAAGTGGGCGGAGTGCCAGTCGGGGACGATGTCGACGGCCTTCATGGGGCAGTAGGTGCGGCAGGAGGCGCACAGGCAGCAGGAGTCCTGCCAGACCGTGATGGTCCAGCCCTTGGACTCGGCGTCCTTGGTGATGTCGATGGCGCCGGCCACGCAGGAGTTCTTGCACATCCCGCAGCCCATGCACTTGTCCGGATCAATGACCACCCGGCCCCTGAGGCGCTTGGGCTCGAAGGTGGGGCCGAAGGGGAAGGGATCGGTGGAGGGGCCGCCGAGGACGTTCTTCAAGAGGATGTTCAGAAAGCTGCTCATTGCTATCCCTCCAAGATGCCAAGCTTCTTCATCCAGATCTGCTTGGCGAGCACGACGCCCTCCATGATGGCCTGGGGGCGGGGCGGGCAGCCGGGGACGTTGACGTCCACGGGCACGAGGCGGCTCAAGGGTCCGGCAATGGCGTAGCTGTCGCGGAACACGCCGCCCGAGATGGGGCAGATGCCCACGGCGACGGTGACCTTGGGCTCCGGAATCTCGTTCCACACGCGGAGCACGTAGTCGCGCATCTTGATGGTCACGGGACCCGTGACGAGGACGATGTCGGCCTGCCTGGGAGAGCCGGTATAATGGCAGCCCAGGCGCTCGACGTCGTAGCGGGGAATGAGGGCGGTGGTCGCCAGCTCAACGTCGCAGCCGTTGCAGGAGCCTGCATTGATGCGGAACAGCCACGGCGAGCGGACCGACGCTTTCTTGAGGCAGGTGTCTATGTCAAGTCTCACGGCTGACTCCTTACAGGGCAATTACCAGCACGAGGCTGACGAGAGCCAGGGCTGCGGGAATTCTGAAGTAGAAGCGGACGGCCTGGTCGATGCGGAAGCGCCCCGTGGCAGAGCGCACCAGCGTCATGGAGAAGAACATCAGCAGGGCGCACTTCACGAGGAACCAGAGCAGGTTGACCGGCCAGAAGTCGCCAAGGGTGCCGGGGAAGAACAGGACCACGCCGAGCCCCAGAATGACGAAGGTCTTGAAGGCCTGGCCAATCTGGAAGAGGGCGAGCAGAGGTCCGCCGTACTCGAGCATGGGACCCTCGAGGATTTCCGTTTCGGACTCGGCGATGTCGAAGGGGGCAACGCCCATGGTGCCGGGCAGGAACATCAGGTAGGCCACCATGGCGGGCACCATGACGGGGTTGAAGCAGTAGGAGCCGTTCTCCAGCTGGTACTGGACGATGCTGACCAGGCTGAAGTCCGCGGTGCCGGCGCCGGAGAGCTTGCCGGTCATCATGGCGCAGGCGAGCAGCACCATGAGCAGGGGCAGCTCGTAGCTGAGCATGACGAGCATTTCGCGCGAGAAGCCCATGGCGCCGAAGGGCGAGCTCGAGGCGGAGCCGCCGAGCATGATGGCGATGGCGGGAATGGGCAGGAGATAGAAGAGCACGAGCAGATCGCCGAGGCCGGAAAGGCCGGCGAAGACGCCGGGCACGGGAATGAAGGCGGCACAGGCCGCCATGCCGGCCATGCCGATGACGGGGGCCAGCAGGAAGACCGGCCGGCAGGCCGTTGCCGGGATGAGCTGCTCCTTGGTGAGGAGCTTGGCGATGTCGAGGAAGGGCTGGTTCAGGGGCGGGCCGACGCGGCTCTGCAGACGGGCGACCAGGCGCCTGTCCAGGCCTTTCAGGTAGAGGGCCACGAGCAGGGCGAAGGCCCCGCCGGGGGAGATGATGAGATGCACAAGTGACCAGAATAGCGACATGGCTTAGTCCTCCTGCTCCTGGGTGAACGGCTCGCGGGCGAGGTTCCTGAAGAACGCCGGCAGGCCGCCGTAGACGCTGGCCGGACGCATGCGGTCGGCGCTGGCTTCCGGCTCGAGACCGCAGTTGTGGACGTCGACGACGCGGAAGCGCACGAAGCGGTGGATGATCCAGAGGCCGAAGCCGAAGGGCACGGCCATGAGGACGAAGACCACGGCCGGGCTCCAGGCCGTTGCGCCGGAACCGATGGAGCCGAGGGTGAAGGGTATGGCCGGGATGCCGTACTGCTCCACGATGGCGCCGATGGGGCCGAGCATGAGGCCGGGGAAGAGGCCGGTGATGATGCAGCCGGCGCAGAGGATGAGCATGGGCACGCGCATGACCTGGGGCACGTCCTGGACGTTGTCGAGGTCGGGGTTGACCTGGCCGAGGAAGGCCGCGTGCATGAACTTGGCGATGTAGGCAAGGGTGAGAACCGACCCGAAGAGCGAGAGCAGGGCCAGCACGGGCTGGCCGGACTGCATCAGGGCGTGGTAGATGATCCACTTGGAGCTGAAGCCCGAGGTCGGCGGCACGCCGACGACGGAGAGGCCCGCCACGAAGAACATGAACATGGTGAAGGGCATCTTGCGGCCAAGGCCGCCGAGGTCGCTCAGGTGGTCTCTGTGCGTCATGCACATGATGGCGCCGCAGACGAGGAAGAGCAGGTCCTTGAAGAAGACGTGGTTGATGAGGTGGAGCAGGCCGCCGGTGAAGCCGAGCGCCTGCTGGGCGCCGGTGGCGAGCGCGTAGCCGCCGACCGCCACGGCGAGGACCATGTAGCCTATCTGGCTTACGGTCGAGTAGATGAAGACGAGCTTCACGTGGTTGGCGCGCATGGCCTGCCAGGCCGCAAGCACGATGGTGATGCCGCCGACCCACATGACGAAGCCGGACTGGCACACGCTGTAGAGGGCGGGGGCGCCGGCGCCGAGGATGAGGAAGAGCTTGCACAGGCCGATGACGGCGCTCTTCAGGAGCATCGAGGAGATGTAGCCGGACACCGGCGTGGGCGCCACGGAGGGATGCATCTGCCAGTCGATGCGCAAGGGCAGCTGCGCGGCCTTCATGACGAAGCCGATGGCAAGCAGGCCAAGGCCGGCTGCCAGCGGGGCGCCCTGGGGCGTCAGGGCCAGCGCGCCCTTGGCGCCGAAGACGCTCATGGGCGCAGAGCCGCCGATGATGCACACGCCGACGAAGATGAAGGAGGCGCCGGCAATGTTGAAGAGGAAGTACTTGAAGGCCTCGCGCAGGGAGACCTTGTCGCCTTCGTGGGCCAGGGCCATGTACAGGGTCCAGGAGCTCATGACTTCCCAGAAGACGAAGAAGCCGAAGAGGGTGTCCGCGCTCGCCATGCCGACGAGGCCGCCGCACATGGCGGTGAAGACGCTGTAGAAGCGCCACTGGGTGTGGCTGTGGTCCATGTAGCCTATGGCGTAGGCCATGTTCAGCGCGCCGAGCAGGGGCACGATGAGGGCGAAGGCGAAGGAGAGGTTGTCGAGGCCGCGTCCGCAGGTCAGCACCAGCAGGGCGGTGGCGAGCAGGACGGCGACGGCGGACCAGCCGGCGAGCTTCTTGGAGAACATGAAGCAGGCGGGGATGACCGCGCCGAAGATGGGAAGCATCACGTAGCTCGGCCAGGGCACGAGCAGGGCAGAGGCGGGAAGCGCCTGGCCCGCGGAGGAGACGGCCGCGGCGGCCGCGGCCGCGAGGCCGTAGGGCAGATCAGGCACGAGGCCGAAGAGCAGGGAGGCGGAGGCCAGGGCGACCATGGCCAGCTGCATGGAGCAGGGCGCTTCCTTGAGCTCGGGGGCGCCGGCCGGGCGCTTCATGAACACGATCGTGCTCAAGATGCGCGTATAGTAGATGACGCCGATGAAGGAGCCGATGAGGATGAGGGCCGCGATGGCCACCTGGCCCGCGGAGACGGCAGCCTGGATCATGGCGAACTTGCCGTAGAAGCCGGCGAAGGGCGGGAGTCCCATGATGGAGACGAGGCCCACGGCCATGCAGGCGCAGGTCACGGGCATCTGGGAGGCGGCGCCCTGGAACTCTGCCAGCTTGCGGGATCCCGCGCGCAGGATGAGGGCGCCCGCTCCAAGGAAGAGCAGGTCCTTCATGATGGCGTGGTTGAGAATGTGGAAGAAGCCGGCCGTGGTGGCGAGCACGGTGCCAAGGCCGAGGACGATGGTGATTTCGCCTATCTGGCCCAGGGTCGAGTAGGCCAGCATGCGCTTGATGTCGTCCTGGCGCAGAGCCATGAGCTCGCCGTAGAAGAGGGTGGCAGCGCCGAGGAAGGCCAGGCCCGTGCCGAACCAGGAGAGGCCGAAGTAGCCGGGCTGGGCCGCCATGGCGTGGCCCATCTGGCCGCAGGCAACGGCGGCGATGCCGAAGAAGCCCATCTTGGTGATGATGCCGGAGAGGGGGCCGGAGACCGAGGAAGGCGCAGCCGGGTGGGCGTCGGGAAGCCAGGAGTGCAGGGGCACGATGCCGGCCTTCACGCCGAAGCCGGCAAGGCAGAGGGCGAGGGCGCCCTGGACCCAGGGCAGGGGCATGTTGACGATGCCCTTGAAGAGCGGGGGCGCCACCGTGGCGCCGACGGCCGCGATCTGGCCCTCGCCGGTCAGGAGCAGAATGCCGGGCAGCATGAAGAAGGCGCCGCCCGCGCACATGACGTAGTATTTGAGGCCTGCCGCCCTGGCCGTGGGATCGGCTTCATGGGCGACCAGGAAGAAGGACGCGAAGGTCATGAGCTCCCAGTAGCCGTAGAGGCTGGCGGCGCTTCCCGAGGAAACGATGCCGGCAAGGGAGGCGAAGGGGAGCAGCAGGAAGAACCAGTACCAGCCCTGGCGCTCGCCATGGGCCATGTAGCCTATGGAGTAGACGGAAAGGGCCAGCGCGCCCGCCGTCACCAGCACCAGGAAGAGCTGGGAGAGCGGGGCCGCAGGAGAGAGGGCGACGGCTGCGAGGGCAAGGGCGGAGACGGCGGTGCCGACGTAGGCGCCGCCTTTTTCCATGCCGAGATAGCAGACGAAGCCGGCGGCAAAGGCGCCCAGGTAGAGGATCCAGAAGCTCGCGTGGGCCGAGGAGTGGGCCACGTCAAAGCCGCCAGCTGCCGCGAACAGGGAGAGGAGGGGCGTGCGGAAGAGGCCGAAGAGGGCCAGCGCGCCAGCCAGCAGAAGCGCCGTCCTGCCGAAGCCGTCGGCACCCTGGGGACAGGCGGCATTGGCGGGCGCCCTGTCGAGCATGATCGCGTTCACGCAGGCCACGGCAAGCCAGACCTGGACCGTTGTGGCCGCGGCCGCCAGAAGCACCGTGTAGAAGGCCCACGGCGAGATCTGGACGAGCTGGACGGCAGCGGACGTGACAAGGTAGCGCCCTTCAGGAACAAGGAAGGCCGAGCCGCCGACGGCGGCCAGCATGCCGAAGGTGAAGAGCGCGCCCGTACAGGGCATGAGGCGTCCGGCTCCGCGCAGGCTCCAGAGGTCGCGCCCTTCGGCGTCGAAGGACGCGCACGCCTTGAGGGACGAGAGCGACTTGAGTGCGAGCAGGCGCGAAAGCAGCTGGAAGGCGGCGTACATGACAAGGCCGGCCTTTGCTTCCGCTCCCGGACACGCCAGGCCGATGCAGACTATGCCGGCATCGTGGAGCGCGCCCCGCAGGATGAGCTGTTTGACGTTGTCGTGGCTGAGGATGCACAGCACGGTGCCTGCCAGAAGCAGGACGGCAGCGCATGCCAGCACTACGAGGCCCATAGTGGACATAGGTTTCCCTCCTGAAAAGCCGAGGCTGTAACAACACGCTCCGTCAGCAAGCTGCACTGAAGGAGTTCGTGAAATTTGTAACTTAATACGCTGGAGCAGGCAAGGCGAATATTGTTCAGACAACCAATGTTGACCTGCAACTCATTGGAATTGTTAAGTGCGCGAGCCCGGGGCCGTGGCTTTGGTGCAGGCGAACCCCGTTTTGACGGTTTTTGCGCGCGTGCCCGCAGGGCCGAAACGCCAAGCGCCGCAGGGAGGCTTTCCCTGCGGCGCCTGGGAGCCTGCGGCCATGTCTGCAGGCAGGCTTGACGCGGGCTTTTGCGGTAAGCGCAGACTACTCCATACGCAGACTACTCCATACGCAGACTGCACCATAGGCAAGCTACTCCATGCGCAGGCTACTCCATGCGCAGGCTACTCCATGCGCAGGCCGCGGGTCATGAGCTGGAGCACGGCGTCCTCGGGCTTGAGCGAGCCGTCGAGGATGGCGCAGACTGCGTCCGTGATGGGGGCTGAGACCTTGAGGCTCTGCGCCAGCTTCTGCACGGCGAAGGCGGTCTTGACGCCTTCGGCGACCATGCCGATCTCCCGGGTCACCTCGTCGAGGGACTTGCCCTGGCCAAGGCCAAGGCCGACCTGGCGGTTGCGGGAGAGGTCGCCCGTGGTGGTGAGCACAAGATCCCCCAGGCCGGTGAGCCCCATGAAGGTGAGAGGCTGGGCTCCGAGGGGGGCGCCGAGGCGGCTCATTTCGGCAAGTCCCCGGGTGACCAGGGCTGCCCTGCCGTTGGTGCCGACCTGCATGCCGTCGCACAGGCCCGCCGCGATAGCGATAACGTTCTTGACGGCGCCGCCCACCTCGCAGCCGACCACGTCGTGGGAGGCGTAGCAGCGGAAGGAGGGGGAGGAGAGGCTCTGCATGAGGTCTTCGGCCAGATCCGGGACGGCGCTGGCGATGACGACGGCCGTGGGCTTGTTCTTCATGACTTCTTTGGCGAAGGAGGGGCCGGAGAGCACGGCGTAGCGCACGGCCTTCTCCTTCAGGAGCTCGGGCACGAAGCAAGAGCCGGTCTTCAGGGTGGCAAGCTCTATGCCCTTGGCCACGTTCAGCACTGTGGCGTGCTGCTGGAAGAAGCGCCGGTGATGCTCCAGGAAGGCGCGCTGCTGCTGGCAGGGGACGGCCAGGATGACGCATTCGGCGTCCAGCACGGCCGGATCGGTGCTGGCCTGGACGGCCTTGCTGATGCGCAGGCCGGGCAGATAGGCGGGGTTTTCATGCAGGGTGTTGACGGCATGGCAGACCTCGGGCCTGCGCATGTAGATTGTTGTCCTGTGGCCATGGCTTGCCGCCATGTGCGCCAGGGCCGTGCCCCAGCTGCCGCCGCCGGCAACGCAGATGGTGAGCTTCTTGAGCGGCATGGCATTCTCCTCCTTGGGATATGGCGTCCTGGCGAGGCCTGCTCAGGGGCTTTGCCAGAACGAAGGCAGCATAGCCTGCCTGAACTTTGCCAGCAGTCTCCGCTGGCAATCATCACAATTCGTCATCGCAAGCCGCCATCGCCGGCAATTTTCGAGAGGGCACGCATTGCCGGCATGAGGACTGCGCAAGGCACGGCAGGCCGCGGACTATTCGGCGTCGTCGCCAGGCCCGCCAAGATCGGCTTCGGGCTCGGCGTCCTGCTCTGCCAGGCGTCGCCTCAGCGCCTCTTCCTGCTTGCGCTCGCGCGTGCCCTTGGGCCTGAGGGCATCGAAGGACTCGCTGCGCTTCTGGTGGCGGGCAAAGACGAGGAAGCCCGTGTGGGCGATCATGCGGTCGTTGGGACGCAGGCGGTCGGCCAGCGGCTTCCAGCCGCGCAGGAGGAGCTCCTCTACCTCGATGCTGTCGAAGGGGCCTCGTTCCATATGCTTCAAGAGCTCCGACACCTGCAGGACCGTAGGCAGGAGAAAGCCGAAAACAGCGCCCGGACGAACTGCCCGGACGGCCTGGTCGAGACACTCCCAGGGAGTGCGCATGTCGAGGAAGAGGGCGTCTGCGCCCTCGACGCAGAAGCCATCCCTCACGTCGCGGCAATGGATCTCGACGTTTGTCCCGAGCTTGGCCCATTCGAGGTTGCGGCGGGCGAGCTTGACGAACTCTTCTCTGGCGTCGTGGCTCACGACGCGGCCCGTGGGGCCGGAGAACCAGGAGAGCGCGCAGGTGAGGCCGCCTGAGCCGCAGCCGGCCTCGGCGACGGTGCGGCCGGGACCGGCGCCAAGGCGCATGCAGATGTAGGCCGCGTCCTTGGGGTAGATGATCTGCGTGAGGCGCTTCACGCCCTTCAGGATGTCGTGGAGGGTGGCCTCGAGGATCTGGACGGGACGGCCGAGGCTGGTAAGCAGCGTGTCGCCGAAGTCGGCCATGTGCACGTCCGCGGATTGCAGCACGCCCTCGTTGCTGTGCCAGTCTTCGGTTTCGCTGAGGATCTTGATGTAGCGCTTGCCTTTGGGAGTCAGGTAGATGACGTGGGAGCCGTAGGGTATCATCGGAGTGCTTCCTTCTCTGGTGGAATAGTCGGGCAGTTCGGGAATTAAGGCAGATTGGGGCGGTTGGGCAAATCGGGCTGCAGTCGGCATGGGGGACAGGCGCAGCCGTTGCTGATGCTCGATCGGGGCCGGGGCCGGTGCCGGCGCCGTCCGGCTGCAGACCCAGCTTGCGCCAGGCCGTTGATTCGGTGCAGGCTTGGGGAAAACGTGGGGGAACGCGGTGCCGCGCCTCGCCTGGCAGGACTGGCAGGAGGCCGCGATGCCCCGTGGCGGGCGAGGGTGCCAGAGTGGCCTTCGGCTTCAGAAGGCATTGCGTAAAAGCTCCTCCGCCGCCTTGCTCGTGTCCTCGGGAAGCTCGCGTTGCGGCAGTGCCGGGGGCGGTTCCTGCTGCATGGCGCAGAAGCCCTGCGTGGGGGTGCCGGCGAAGGGGAGCCCGCCCTGCATGACGATGCCTGGAGGCCTGGCGAAGTCCTGCGGGGCGTCCCGGTAGGCCTGGTCCGCCTGCTCGCGGTAGGCCCGGAAGACGGGGGCTGCAAGGCTTCCACCGGATTCGCCGGCGCCGAGGCTCTGCATGCGGTCGAAGCCGATGTAGACGCCTGTGGCGAGGTAGGGCGAGAAGCCCACGAACCAGGCATCGCGCGCCTCGTTGCTCGTGCCTGTTTTTCCGGCAATGTTCAAGCCCTCGACGGCGGCCTTGCGGCCCGTTCCCTTGACGACGGCCTCGCGGAGCAGGCTGGCCATGAGGTAGGCGTTCTGGGGAGAGACGGCCTGCCAGTGGAAGGGCGCCTGGCTGTAGAGGAGCCGCCCCTCGGCGTCCTTGACCGAGACGACGATGCGCGGACGCACGCCGAGTCCCTGGTTGGCAAAGGGAACGAAGCTCTGGGTCAGGTTGATCGGCGACAGGGAGAGCGCGCCGAGGCAGACCGAAGGCGATTCGGGGAACTCCGCTTCTATCCCCAGCTGGCGGGCGCGGGTCTCGATGTTGGCAAGGCCGATGATCTCGGCAACCCTGGCCGTCGGCGTATTGCGCGACTTGGCGAGGGCTTCGTGGAGCGCAAGGGGGCCAAGGTGCCTGTGGTCGGCGTTCTCTGGTCGCCAGATCTCGCCTGTGGCGGGATCGTCAAGTTTGTAGGGCGCGTCGAGCAGGGCGGAGGACGCCGTGAAGCCAAGGTCGAGGGCCGCAGAGTAGACCACGGGCTTGAAGGCCGAGCCAGGCTGGCGCCGGCCCTGGGTTGCCCGGTTGAAGTGCGAGGCTTCTGCGTCGTAGCCGCCCACGAGGGCGACCACGTCCCCGCTCTGGGGCTCGATGGAGACCAGCGCTCCCTGCACGAGAGGCTTCTGTTCAAGGCGCAGCGGGATGGGCTCGCCGGGCTTGGCGGTGCGGGGATCCCAGGGGGCGGGCGTCTGCGAGGCAGTTTCGGCCTGGCCTGCAGCCGGAGACGTACCCTGGTTCTGCCTGCCCTTCGTGCCGGGAGATCTGCTTCCGCCAGCCTTTTCGTCAGCTTGACCGTCAGTCTTTCTGGCAACCTTGCCGCCGGCCTTTTCCTTGCCTTTGCTGGCAGAGCTGGCGTGCCGGGACTGCCGGCCAGGCGCTTCCTGCCTGCTGGCTTCGGCCAGCCTGGCCGCTTCGGTCTGTTCAGCCTGTTCGTCGGGCCGCGGCAGGCGCACCCAGACGAGATCGCCTGGCCTGATGGCGGCCTGCTCCCGGGGAAGCGGGCTTTGCGCCGAAACATGTCTTGTCCAGGCCATGGAGGCATGGGGAATGAAGCCTTCGTAGCCCTTGCCGAGCAGGACGCGCAGGCCTCTGGGGGAGATGTCTTGCACCAGCGCCTCGACCCAGGCGCAGCCGAGGAGTTCGCTGGGCTCAAAGGCATGCCTGGTTTCCCAGGCATGGCGTTCGACTTCGGCGAGTCTCGCCTTCGGCCCCCGCCAGCCCTGGCGCTTGTCGAGGTCTTCAAGACCGCGACGCAGTGCCCGGGCCGCCAGGTCCTGCTGCAGGGGATCCATGGCCGTCTGGATGGTGAGGCCGGCTTGCGCCACCCACTCTTCGCCGGAGCTTCGCGCCTCGATGTCCAGGGCGCGCAGGGTGGCCTGGGAGAAGAACTCGCAGACAAGGTGGCGCGCCTCCTCAAAGTACCACTGTGCGGGACCAGGGGCGCTCTCGGGCATGCTCCAGTAGACCAGCGGCTCTTGTGCCGCCTGGTCATGCTCGGCATCCGAAATCCAGCCAAGCTCGCGCAGGCGGCGCAGGACTTCCAGCTGGCGGCGCTTGGCGGCCTTGGGGTTGACGAAGGGATTGTAGCGGCTGGGGGCCTGGGGGAGGCCGGCGATGAGGGCGGCCTCGGCCAGCGTGAGGCTCTGCACGTGCTTGCCGAAGTAGGTGCGCGACGCGGCCTCGACCCCGTAGCTGCGGGCGCCGAGGTAGATGAAGTTGAGATAGAGCGAGAGTATCTGCTCCTTGGTGCAGCGCCGCTCCAGCTGGGTCGCCAGCAGGGCCTCCTTCATCTTGCGCACGTAGCTGCGCTCTGAGCTCAAAAGAAGCTGCTTCACCAGCTGCTGGGTGATGGTGCTCCCGCCCTGGCTCTTGAGCCCGCGGGCCAGGTTGACCAGAAAGGCGCGGAGGATGGCCAGCGGGTTTACGCCAGGGTGGAGGTAGAAGGAGGCGTCTTCGATGGCGAGCACGGCCTTGACGAGCTGGTCCGGCATGTCCTCGAGGGCAAGCTCGTAGCGTCGCTCCCGGCAGATGGTGCCAAGCACCGAGCCGTCCCTGGCAAGCACCGTCGTCGCCTGCGGGGCGCGGTAGCCGGTGAGGCGGGCCAGATCCGGCAGGTCGTGCGAAGCCCACCAGAGGAGCAGGCCGCCAGCGCAGGCCAGCAGCGCCAGCACGGCGAGCAGGATGCCGACAAGCCAGGCACAGAAGCTGCGCCAGCGGCGGGGCCTGGCAGAGACACCGTCAGCAGCCCCGTCGGACTGCGGTCTGTCCGTTTGTGCCCCGTCAGTCTGCGCTCTGTCTGCGTGCCTGGCATCGACAGGAGGACAGTCCTCGCTGGCAGAAAGCTCGTCCTGGCCAGGGACGTCGCTGGGGGTGCTCAGGCAGGTGGCGGCAGCCGTCTTGGCGCCGGCCTTGGGACCCGTCTCGGAACTCATCTTAGGATCCGTCTCGGGGTCCGTCTCGAGATCTGGCGCGGACGCAGGGCAGGCCTCAGGGCAGACGTCGGGGCAGGCGTCTGCAGCGCCCGCAGGCGGAATCTTGCCTTCGCGCCGGGGACGGCCTTCAGGGCTGTCGCCAGCCAGACCAGTGTGGGGGCCGGAGCCGTGCTTCGTCATGCCTGTCTCGCCGTTCCCGAACCTGGCGCATGCTGCCGGCGGCGCAGGAAGGGGGCTGGGGAAAAAGACAAAAAAAAGACGGGGTTTCCCCCGTCTTTATGTTCGAAAGTGTGCTGACTACACGCAGCCGGTGGGCTTGGGCAGGCCAGCCATTTTGCAGGCGCCCTTGCCGGGGCCGGAGGGGAAGAGCTCGTAGACTTCCTTCAGCTTGTAGCCCGTGTTCTTGGAGAGAATGCGGACCATGGGGGCAATGCCGTTTTTCTTGTAGTAATCCTGCAGGAAATCAAGAATCTTCTGATGGTCGGCGGAGATTTCTTTGATGCCTTCGGATTCTTTGACGTACTCGAGCCATTCAGGGCACCAGTCTTCAAAGTGAAGGAGGAAGCCGTCCTCGTCCACTTCAAACGTTTTGCCTTGGAACTGTACTTCAGCCATGCGTGTCCTCCTTGGACTTCTTGAAAGCGGCCTGCAAGCCTCATGCCCGCCGGACGCCTAGCCGGTAATCCAACGAACCGGCTAACATTGCAGTATATTCGAGAGCTAGGCTCCGATATGCTTCACACCTTGGAACATGCCATAAAAGCACTGGGCTGGCAAGAGCAATGAGTAAACTCACCACGTCGCAGGCCTTGCTCTGGGGGGCTTAGCCCTGCACCTCCGTCCACTCGAGCAGCTTCCACTGCTCACCGAGCGCAGCGCGTATGGCGGTTGTCTGGGCTACGCTTTCGGGACGCTGCAGGCGGATGAAGACCTCGCGGGTTTCCCCCTCGCCGAACTGGGTCATGAGGGAGACGACGCGCGCGCCCTGCTGGCGCAGCACCTCGAAGACGTTCTTGAGAGAGCCCTCGACGGTGGAGACTTCGAGGGTGAGCTCGATGCCGGGCACCCGGGCGCCGGCGAGGGTGGTAAAGACCCGGAAGACGTCCTGGTCGGTGATGATGCCGGTCAGATGGCCGTCGTCGTCGACTACGGGAAGGCCGCCGAACTTGCCGTCGAGCATGAGCAGGGCTGCCTTGGACACGGTTTCCGTCTCCCGCACCGTGACGGGGGAGGGGGTCATGATCTGCTTGGTCTGTATCTCGGCCAGCAGGTACTGGAGTTCATGCACGGACAGGGTCGTGGCCTTGGACGGCAGGTTGCTCTTGACATCCCTGTCGGAGACGATGCCGACGACCTTGTTGTCGTCGTCCACCACCGGAAGCCGGTGGATGCCGCGCAGCTTCATGAGCTTCTGGCATTTGCTCAAGGGGGTCGACGGTAGCACGGAAATGGGATCCTTGGTCATCCAGTTGGAAATAAGCATGTCCTTGTCCTCCAGAATTCCTTTGCGCCAGACTATACGCAACCGCAGGCGATCCGCAAGCCTTTGCGGACCCTGCGCACGGCACTTCCCTGGCGCTGGCAGGCGCGGGGCCCCTTCAGCCAGCCGGCGTCGCAGGGGAGAGTCTGCCTTGCGCCCTTGGCAGGCGAGCCTGTCGCCGTTGCCGGGCACTCGGCGTGCTGGGCTAGGGTCAGGCTGGAGGCGGGATGCGGACGGAGGGAGGTTAAGGCGCGGACAGCATGCAGCCACAGGGCGGCAGGGGAAGGGCAGACGAAGGCCGCCCGCGTCCGCAGCAGATCCGGGACAGGGGCGGCCTTGGCAAAAGGGCGGGAGAGCGCGGCGGTGGGCTATTCGCCGCACTTGGCCTTGAGGGCCTTCGCTATGGCAACGCCCA
>ODAI011418431.1_pt1 | contig 18622 bp, 15 predicted proteins | sample 1539321 | NCBI WGS metagenome assembly ODAI01 (sample SAMN02144231, study PRJEB22623) | gut metagenome | biome: sheep rumen | host: Ovis aries | place: New Zealand
GAAACAGACCATTGAAGCGTTTGACGGCTTTGTATTCATGATTGATTCCTGCACGGATACAGCTAACGAAAGAACTTCTTACACAGGTTACTGGGTAGGCACTACAGCATAATAATCAGTATAATAACTGACAGTAAACAAAAATCCCGGCGTCGATATAATCGGCGCCGGTTTTGTTATTAATACTATTATCTGTTAAAACACAAAGTCTGCTTTTTAATGAAGATTGATATAACCAAAAACCTCCTGCGGCAGATTTTGCTCTGCCACGGGAGGCGTGTTTTTTATCGGGATTATTTACCGAACCTGTCCGGCGTCAATTTTTTTCTGCAATTCTTCCTTTGCAACCGCAAGCATAAGCTTTATACGGTTTTCCTGGTTAACCTTGGGAGCGCCGGGGTCGTAGTCAATTGTGACGATATTGGCGTTGGGCATAACCTCTTTGATTTTGCGGATTGCGCCCTTGCCGTTTATGTGATTCGGCAAACAGCCAAACGGCTGGGTGCATACGATGTTTTCATAACCTGTTTCCGCAAGCTCAAGCATTTCGGCGGTGAGCAGCCAGCCCTCGCCCATTTTGCTGCCGTAACCTATTACGCCCTTAACAAGCTCCTTTGTGTGCGCGTACTTGTGAGGCGGAACAAAGTTAAATCGCTCGGCGGCCTCAATCATCAAAGTTTCAAGCTTGGTTACATAATCAAGCAGGCGTTTGCAAAACTCGTACTTAAGGCGGCTTCCGCCGAACATCTTGTAGTCCTCAATGCGGTTGTCAACCTTGAACGAAGCAAAGCCCATCATGCCCGGAACGCAAATCTCGCAGTCCTGCTCGGCAAGGAAATCCTCAAGTCCGTTGTTTGCCATTTTTGAATATTTAACGTAAATTTCACCGACTATGCCGACCTTAACCTTGGGAGTTTTGTTGAGCTGAATCTTTGAAAAATCCTTGGTGAGCTTGTGGAGGTTTTCATCAATTTCCTCAAGCGTGTAGCCTCTGCCCTCAATGAGCATGTTGGAAACGCGCTCGCTCCAGGTCTGCACAAGCTTCATGCTTTCGCCCTTGTTAACCTCATAGGGTTTTGTCTGGTTTGAAAGCAGCATAAGCTGGTCGCCGTACACCAAGCCGCCCACAAAGCGGCGGATAAGCGGAAGCGTAAGTGAAAATCCGGGGTTTTTCTCCATTCCGAATGACAGTGAAATTACGGGTACAAACTCAAATCCCGCTTTTTTAAGCGCCTTTCTTAGCAGGAAGATGTAGTTTGACGCGCGGCAGCCGCCGCCTGTTTGAGTAATCATAAGGGCAACCTTGTGCACGTCGTATTTTCCGCTTTGAAGCGCGTGAATAAACTGTCCGATTACCAAAAGCGCGGGATAGCAGGTATCGTTATGAACATATTTTAAACCCGTCTGGGCAATTTCCGGACCCGTGGTTTCAAGCAAATCCGCCTTGTAGCCGTAATGTACAAACACGTTTTTCAATATATTGAAATGAATCGGCGACATATTGGGCATAAGGATTGTATATTCCCTTTTCATCTGCTTTGTAAAAATCAGACGGTCGGTTTTTTTGTCGTATTTTAATTCTGCCATAGCGCGTTCCTTTCGCCACTCCCCGTTTAATCGTTATCAATTGCGGCAAGCAAGCTTCTTATGCGAATCTTGACCGCTCCGAGGTTGGTGATTTCATCAATTTTTATCTGTGTATAAATTTTGTTCTTTGACTCAAGAATTTCGCGAACCTCGTCGGTGGTAATTGCGTCAACACCGCAGCCGAAGGATACAAGCTGTACAAGCTCCATATCCTTGCGCGTGGTAACGTATTTTGCCGCCGCGTACAGGCGCGAATGGTATGTCCACTGATTGAGCACATGCGTCGGGAATTTGTCCACCCGTGAGGACACAACGTCCTCGCTGACGATTGCCACGTTGAAGCTTGCGATAAGCTTGTCAATTCCGTGGTTGATTTCAGGGTCAATATGATAAGGTCTGCCGGCAAGCACAAAAATCTTTTTGCCTTCCTTTTCAGCCCTCGCAATTATTTCATCGCCCTTTTTCTGAACCTTCTGTCTGTATTTATCCTGCTCCTCGTACGCCTTTTTCGCGGCTATTCTGACCTCGTTTAAGGTTAAATCGGGGAAGTAGAATGAAAGGCGCTCATAAGCCTTTTTCGGAAAGTCCTTCGGACGGTGAATTCCGAAATATTCCTTGATAAAGTGAACCTTTTTGATATCCTTCATGTTATTGTTGATAACCTCGGGATAATACGCGACAACGGGACAGTTGTAATGGTTGTCGCCCAGGTGCTCGTCAAAATTATAGGAAAGACAGGGGTAAAAAATTGTCTTTGCGCCCTCGTCAATCAAGGTCTGTATATGACCGTGCATAAGCTTTGCCGGGAAGCAGACGGTGTCGCTGGGGATGGTCTGCTGACCGCGCTGGTACAGCTTGCGGCTTGAAAACGGTGATTTGAACACTTCAAACTTAAGCTCCGTAAAGAAGCGGTACCAAAACGGATAAAGCTCGAACATATTGAGTCCCATGGGAATTCCGAGCTTTCCGCGCAAGCCCTCGACCGGCTTGTAGGAGTTTAGCAGGCTGAGCTTGTATTCATACATATTCATGCCTGTTGCCGGCGCTTTTCTGGTGATTGGGCGTTCACAGCGGTTGCCTGCGATAAATCGTCTGCCGCCGCCGAAGGAGTTTATTGTAAGGCGGCAGTTGTTTGAGCACATGCCGCAGTTTGTTACCTTTATTTCGTGGATAAAGTTTTGGAGGTCGTCGCTGTTTGAAATACTGCTTTTGCCGCTGCCCTTTGATTTTTTCATTGAGTACAGCGCGGCGCCGTAGGCTCCCATAAGTCCGGCAATGTTGGGACGTACAACCTCAACGCCCATTTCCTGTTCAAAGGAACGCAGCACGGCGTCGTTCAGGAATGTTCCGCCCTGAACCACAACGCGCCTGCCGAGCTCGTCGGGACTTGACGCGCGGATAACCTTATACAGCGCGTTTTTGACAACGCTGAGCGAAAGTCCGGCGGAGATATCCTCAATTGTAGCTCCGTCCTTTTGCGCCTGCTTAACCGAGGAGTTCATGAACACGGTGCAGCGTGAACCGAGGTCAACGGGACGCTTGGCAAAAAGACCGAGCTTTGAAAATTCCTCAATTTCATATCCGAGGGCGTTTGCGAAGGTCTGCAAAAAGCTGCCGCAGCCCGACGAGCACGCCTCGTTCAAGAAGATGTTGTCAATTGCTCCGTTGTGAATTTTGAAGCATTTAATGTCCTGGCCGCCGATGTCAATGATAAACTCAACGTCAGGCATAAAATATTTTGCGGCGGTGAAGTGCGCAATTGTTTCAACAACGCCGTAGTCAACTCCGAACGCGTTTTTGATAATGTCCTCGCCGTAACCCGTTACGGCAGAGGATACAACGTTGATTTCCGGGTTGATTTCGTAAATTTCCTCAAGAAACGCCTTGATAATTTCAACGGGATTTCCCTTTGAGGGCAGGTATTTTGAGTAAAGCAGCTCACCGTCGGAATTGAGCACAACTCCCTTTACGGTTGTTGAGCCTGCGTCCATGCCTATGTACGCCTTGCCCTTGTAACCGTGAAGCTCCTTCTGCTTAACGTCGGCCTTGGCGTGACGCGCCTTAAAGCTTTCGTACTCCGCTTCGTTTTCAAAAAGCGGAGGATTAAACGCGAAATTGCCCGAACCGCGGTAATTTTTTACCTTCTCGATAACCTCGTCAAAATCAATTGTGTTTTCGGCGCACAAAGCCGCGCCGCAGGCTACGTAATAAAGCGAGTTTTCAGGGCAGATGCCCTTTGTGCCGAGGGTGCGGTCAAAACAGTTCCTGAGCTCGCTCATAAATGTAAGCGGTCCGCCCAGATACACAATTTGACCTTCAATTTCACGGCCTTGGGCAAGTCCGGCTACGGTTTGGCTGACAACGGCGTTGAAAATACTTTCCGCTATGTCCGCCTTGCGCGCGCCCTGGTTTAAAAGCGGCTGAATGTCGGTTTTCGCGAAAACGCCGCAGCGCGAGGCTATGGTGTATGTTTTTTCGTGCTGCTTGGCAAGGTCGTCCAAATCCTCAAGCTCAACGTTTAACAGCGTTGCCATCTGGTCAATAAACGCGCCCGTACCGCCTGCGCAGGTACCGTTCATTCTGACCTCAAGTCCGCCTGACAGAAACAAAATTTTCGCGTCCTCGCCACCCAGCTCAATTACTACGTCGGTGCCGGGGATAAAGGTATTTGCCGCTATTCTGGTAGCATAAACCTCCTGCACAAAATCAATTCCGCAGTCCTGAGCAACGCCCATGCCGGCAGAACCCGAAAGCGCCACAGCGGCGTTTTCCACGCCGTCAATCTGCGTTCTGACCCTTGCGAGGATTTCGGAAATTTTATCCGTTATCTGTGAAAGGTGACGTTCATATGTACTGTAAATCAGCTTGTTTTCGTCGTCAAGCACTACGCATTTGATTGTTGTTGAGCCGATGTCAAGTCCTAATTTCACTGTTTGCCTCCGTATGTGCGCCGTAAAGCCGTCACGGCGTAAATCAAGCCCGAAAGGGCGTATAAATCCACTTTGTCAATATATTATTATATTACTTTTGTTATTTGTTTGTCAATAGAGCTGTTTGTAGGATTTATACGAATATAACGGCGGTTTTTTGGCAATTCTTCAAAACAATCCTCGTGTAAAAAAAGCGTTCCGCAAGAAAATCGAAAATATTTTCGAACAAGCGGAGCATTGTCCGTTTTAACGGACACCCGACAGTTTATAATAAAAGTATAAGGTAATGAAAGTTACATTATTTGACACGGAGGAAGGTAAAATGATTAATTTCAGCATTTTTGTATTCATTATTTTTGCGGTTTATGAGTCGGCGGCAAACATTGTTTTCGGCAGCGGAAGAAAAAAATACCGCGCGCGAAGAAGGCGCAGGGCATACGCCGCGGCGGCAAAGCGCAGCAGACAGCAGGTGGTTTTGTACAAGCCTCAACCACGCAAAAGTACTAAAAAAGCGCGGAAGCACAAGGCTCCGCGCTCTTTGTTATATTTGAAATGTAATTGCGGGAACAGACGCGTAAATTCGTCATCATCCCGCGTTTGCGATTTTTATTCCTCCAAAGCCACAATCGCCTGAGAGCCGAGCTCCTTAAAACGCTGTTCGGCAAGCTTCTTTTCAAAATGCGAAACCTTGCCGGCAACGGAGTCCGCCATAAGGTAATCCTTTTGGTCATAACCGATAAGCACCATGCAGTGCTCGTTTTGCAGCCATGTAAAGGTGTCGCCTTTTTTTGTCTTGGCGTTTTCGTCAACAAAATCCACAACCCACGAAGCCTTTTCATAAGGCTCCTGCATATATGTGGTTGCCCAAACCATAACCGCGGTGCCGTTTTTGACATATTTTTGGCAAAGGCTTTCAAGGGTTTCGCCCACAACCGAGGTCGCCTTAAGCTTGGACTTTTTTGCCTCAAAAAACTTGTTCATTGACTTTGCCATGGCCGGGGAGTAAATGCCGTAACCGTTTTCAACCGTGCCGGCAAACGCCGAATACATATCCGGGCCGAAACGCGTTCCGTCCGCTCCGTAGGAAATCGGAGAGCAGATTAAGTAATTTTCGGAGAAATCAAACTCGTCCGTATCAAAGCCGAGGCTTTTAAGCAGCATGGTACAGGCGTATGTTTCGCAGCCTGCCTTAAGCTCATTTTGCGAAACAATGGGAACGCCCTGTATTTGAAAGGATACGGGTTCGGTGGTCGCCTGAGTGACCGCCTGAGGCTGAGCCTCAACGGGCTTGGGCTTTGGCTTCGGAGCAAGCGGCGCAACTCCGATAATTATCAAAAGTACCGCTATAACAACAGCCGAAACGGTTAAAAACCCCGCCATCGAACCGCCTTTTCTTTTGTTTCTGCGGCGTTTTCTTCGTCTGTCCTCGCTCATTATTCCCCTTCTTTCCGAATAAAACGGTATTATATATAAAGGAGACCGCAAGGATCTCCCTTAAATAAATATTTTCTTATCAAATAGGCAAAAGCGCCTTTGCTACGGCAAAGTAAATTAACAGCGACAAAGAGTCGCAGACCGTCGAAATAAGCGGATTTGCCATAACCGCAGGGTCAAAGCCGATTTTACTTGCCAGAATAGGCAGGCTTGCGCCCACGATTTTTGCCATTATAATTGTGCCGACCAGCGTTGCCGAAACCACCAAGGCGATTTCCGCCGGACTTCCGGTGCCCGTGTAGCCGCGCAAATCAAAGAACAGAAGCTTGAAGAAGTTTGCCACGGCAAGCGTAAGTCCGCAAAGCACCGCTACGCGGATTTCCTTCCACAAAACAGAAAGAATGTTTCTGAATTCAATTTCACCCAGCGACAGCGCGCGGATTACCGAAACAGAAGCCTGCGATCCGGCGTTGCCGCCCGAACCTGTAATCATGGGGATAAACGACGACAGAATAATTATCTGCGCCAAAATACCGTCAAACGACGAAATTATTGTACTTGTAAAGGTTGCGGACAACATCAGTATCAACAGCCACGGAGCGCGTTTGCGGTAAATTCCGAAAACGCCTGTTCTCATATACGGCTTGTCGGAGGGCAATACCGCCGCCATTTTTTCAATATCCTCGGTTGCCTCTTCCTGGATAACGTCGATAGCGTCGTCAATGGTTACAATACCCACAAGACGCATTTCATTGTCAACAACGGGCAGCGCCAAAAAGTTGTAGTTTGAGAACATTTGGGCAACCTGCTCCTGGTCGTCAAGCGTGTGAACGGAAATGACGTTTTCCTCCATCATGTCCCGTACCTTGATGTCGTCCTCCGCAAGCAGCAGGTCTTTTACCGTTGTAATACCAATCAGCTTGTTGTTTTCATCGTTGACATAGCAGGTGTAAATTGTTTCCTTGTCAACGCCCGTGCGCCTGATGCGCTTTATTGCCATTTCCGCGGTCATGTCGGGACGCAGCACAATGAACTCGGTGGTCATAATGGAGCCCGCGCTGTCCTCGGGATATTTCAGCAGCTCGTTAATCTGCTTGCGCATATCCTTATCCGCCTGGCGCAAAATTCTTTTGACAACGTTAGCCGGCATTTCCTCAATCAGGTCAACGGCGTCGTCAACAAACAGTTCGTCAACAACCTCCTTGAGCTCGCTGTCGCTGAAGCCGTGAATCAAAAATTCCTGCGTTTCGTCGTCCATTTCAACAAAGGTTTCCGCCGCAAGCTCCTTGGGCAGAATCCTGAACAAAATCGGGGTTTTTTCATCCTGTAGCTCCTCGAAAACCGCCGCGATATCAAACGGCTTCATGGTAACCAGAATGTCCCGCAAGGTGCCGTATTTCTTGGTTTCAAGCAGCACCTTGATAGTTTCGGTTAGGGTTACATTAACCTGAACCATCATCTCTCCTCCTTCGGCTTTGTGTGCGTCGTGGAAAGACGTGTTCTTGGGTAAACCTTAAAGTATTACCGCGCAATTACAGGCGGTAATTACAGGGTGATACTTTAAGTAAAATGAACGCAGATTAACCGTTCATTTCTACTTCGCCCGGGAACTCCGCCTAAATTTCCGTCTGCGTCCATTAAAGTTTCACCTCGCTAATCCGTTTCGGCAAATGCCGTATACAATATTATTTTAGTCTATTTTGCCCTTATTGTCAATCTGTTTTTCACAACAGAACGTCATGCGGACATATTTTTGCAATAGCGGTTTATTAATCTTGATTTTTTTTAAATCTATAGTATAATAATGAATGAACATAAAGCATATTATTAACTTTTACGGAGGTTTTCATGAAAAGTCTTGTTAAAAAATATTTGCCGTACGCGGCGGTTATTCTTGTTGTATTTTTGATTGTGCCGCTGTTTTTTACAGGCAAAGATAAAGGCGGATTTACTCCCGTGCTGTACTACTTTATCTTTTTGATTACCACTGTCGCGTGCGCGACGGTTTTCAGCGCCAAGAACGGTCTGGATTTTCTTTTCGCGTTAATCGCGCCGATTGCGTTTTTATTTACAATGTTTATCTATCTGGGCGGCTTCAGCCTGTTTTCGGTAATCCTGCTTGTGCTTTACCTTGTGGCAGGTGTTTTCGGACTGTTTTTGGGAGATTTGGTGTTCGGGGAGGAACGTCATAAAAAGGAAAAACAGGATCAGAAGAAGGCTGAGGAGGTTTTGCTTAGGGCAAAGCGCCGCGACGAACGCGAAAGCCGCAGAATTAACAGGGAAAACGCCGTTGCCTCGGCTCCGCGCGCAGCGTCCGAAAGCCCGCAAAATGAAAAGAGCAGCGAAGAAGTCTCCGCTGCCGTAAGCGCGCCGTCCGTTGACGACGATGATTTTGATTATGATAAATACATGTCGGACATCGACAGGCTTTTGGAGGACGAAAAGCATTAAACGCAGTACAGGTTTGTATCCCACGCCGGAATGTACGGGTGGTGCCGCAAATATATTTTGTATTCGGGATTAAGCTTTTTAATTAAAAGCGGAAGCCTGAAAATATCTTCAAAACGATGATACGCTGAGAAATTTAGCTTTGGCTTAAAGTTTTTCAGCGTATTTTTTGCGCCTGTAAGCGTTTCAAAATCCGCGCCCTCAACGTCGGCCTTTATATATGTTGCCGCCGCTCCGCAAAGTATTGTGTCAAGAGAGGCAACACGGGTTTGCGCGCCGCTGTCCGAAATCGCGCTGTTGCGCCCTGCCTTGTTGTTAAAGGTGAGCACAGTGTTGCGGCAGTACGCGCCTAACTGCCAAAGCTCAACTCCGCGCATATCGCGGCAATGCTCCGACAGCTTTCGGAAATTCCTGCCGTTTGGTTCAAACGCGACTATTTTGCGGTAATTATTGCCGGCGTAGTGCAGAAACTCGTCAATCGTGTCGCCGTTGTACGCGCCCAAATCCACATAAAACTCGTTTTGCCCGAGCTTCAGAATGTTTTTAAACGCCTCGTCCTTTTCCGTTGTAATTTCATCAAGCAGGGAAATTTCACCCGTAAAATAAAACCGGAGCACGTTTTTGTATACGCGGCGCGAAGCTTCGTCCTCAAGCACATCATATGCCGCTTCAAGTCCCTGACGGTATTTTTCAACAAAATCCCCGTCAAACAAAACGTCGCCGAACACAGGCACGGCAGGCACAAGAGTTGTGTGCTTACCGGCAACCTCCTTTATGTGCGCCATCACGTCCGGAAGCTGACTCGCGAAGCAGAGCGCAACGGCAAAATCACCGTGCTCCGCTTCAAGCTCAGATAGCTTTTTTACGCGAAAACCGTGAAAGCTCTGGCCGCGCACAAAGTCGTCGCTTGCCATAACGTCCGAGGGCTTTATTCCGTATTTTTCAAAGGCGCGAAGCACTTTGTCCGCTCCGTCGCCCATTCCGTAAAGCACAACGGGCTTGCCGCAGGTTTTAAGCCTTTCCCATACAGTCTGCGTGTTGTTAAGAAATTCGAGCATTTTTCCTCCTAAACAAAAACGCCCACCCTACTGGGTGGACACTTTCATAGTGTTGGCATCTCCCTATTTTCACAGCCCGTCTCCGGACAACTATTTTCGGCACCACTGAGCTTAACTTCTGTGTTCGGTATGGGAACAGGTGGACCCTCAGCGTCATCGACACCAACTGAATTTATGTCGTCCTTTTTTAAGGACAACATAGATTATACTACACAATTTGCTTTTTGTCAACACATTTTTCAGGATTTTGTGAAAACCTTAACGATTTCAGCGACATACATCCTGTGGTAGTCGTTGCCGCTGTAGCTTTCATTTACAAACGGCTCAACAATGCTGTCCCCGGTTAAATCCTGTGCGTAAAGCTTTTTGCACACAAGCACAAGCTTGGCCTCTTCAAAGTAAGGAGCGCCTTCCCGCGTAAACGCCGCGGTAAGTCCGGTTTCCTTAACCTTGTCAACGTCCCTGCCGCTTTTTGAACCGCAAAAGGCGAGCGCGCTGCGATAGCTTTCGTCAAAAAAGCTCATGGTAAACAGACTGTTTTTTTCGGTAAACTCATAGGTGTAGCGCTGCGGACGGATAAAGGTGAAAACAACGGGCTTGTTCCACATTATGCCCGCGCCACCCCAGCTTACGGTCATTGTGTTAAAGCTTTCCCTGCTTCCCGATGTCACCAGCGCCCAATCCGAACCGATAAGCTTAAACGGATTTTCGGTGATTTCCTGCGGTGTGATTTCTTTGAACTGAGCCATAAATATACCTCCGGTTTGGCTTTTTAAAATATTTGCATATATAATGTATACGCGGTTTTATAAACTTTAGTATATCACAGTTTTGAATATTATTCAATATTAGGGCTTAAATATTCACAATTATGCATAAACATACAAGTTTTATTCATTTTTTCGAATGTCAAAAGCGCTGTTTTTCATAGTATATTCAGGTTGCGTGTATAAATTTCAGCATTTTTTCGGCTAAATAAGCTATTTTATTCAAACATAAGCCCGAATTTTGTGCAAAGGCTAAAAATTGAATATTTATTCAAAAAACACTTGATTTTTTCAAAACAAGGAGTATAATGTAATAGAAACATAAATTTACGGAGGAATTTATCATGGCAGATAACAAAATCAAAAAAGTAGTGCTTGCTTATTCGGGCGGTCTTGATACATCAATCATCATCCCTTGGCTTAAGGAAAACTATGACAACTGCGAGGTTATCGCGGTTTCCGGCAACGTCGGTCAGGGCACCGAGCTTGACGGCCTTGAGGAAAAGGCAATCAAGACAGGCGCTTCAAAGCTCTACATTGAGGATTTAAACAAGGAATTTGTTGAGGAATATGTTTTCCCGACAATTAAGGCAGGCGCGGTTTACGAGGGCAAATACCTCCTCGGAACAAGCTTCGCGCGTCCGGTTATCGCCAAGAGAATTGTTGAAATCGCAAAGGCGGAGGGCGCGGACGCGATTTGCCACGGCTGCACCGGCAAGGGCAACGACCAGGTTCGTTTTGAGCTTGCGATTAAGGCTTACGCTCCCGACATGAAGATTATCGCCCCCTGGAGAACCTGGGAATTTAAATCGCGTGAGGAAGAAATCGCTTACGCCGAGGCTAAGAACATTCCTCTTAAGATAAACAGAGAGACAAATTATTCCAAGGATAAAAACCTTTGGCACTTAAGCCACGAAGGACTTGACCTTGAGGATCCGGCAAACGAGCCTATGTATAACAAGGAGGGCTTCCTGGAAATGGGCGTTTCTCCCGAGCAGGCGCCCGATACTCCCGAATACGTTACCATTTCGTTTGAAAAGGGTATTCCCGTAAAGCTCAACGGCGAGGCTGTCGGTTCGGTTGAGATGATTGAAAAGCTTAACGAAATCGGCGGAAGAAACGGCGTAGGCATTACCGACATCGTGGAAAACCGTCTTGTGGGCATGAAGGCGCGCGGAGTTTATGAAACTCCCGGCGGCACGGTGCTTTACGCGGCTCACGCAAAGCTTGAGGAAATTTGCCTTGACAAGGATACCCTGCATTACAAGCAAAACCTCGCAAACACCTTTGCGGACCTTGTATACGACGGAAAATGGTACACACCCCTGCGCGAGGCTATGTCGGCGTTCGTTGACAGCACACAGGAGTATGTAACGGGCGACGTTAAGCTTAAGCTTTACAAGGGCAACATCATTGACGCCGGCGTTACAAGCCCCTACTCGCTTTACGACGAGGAAATTGCTACCTTTGACGAGGACGAGGTTTACGACCAGAACGACAGCGCCGGCTTCATCAACCTGTTCGGTCTGCCTATCAAGGTAAGGGCTAAAAAAGGACTTATTAAATAAATTATAAATATTATCATTTTCGGGCAGGGATTTACGCCAAAACGTCCCTGCCCATAAAGTGTTTTTATAAGGGTAGTTTTCGGAGGTAAAAAATGCAGCTTTGGAAAGGACGCTTCAAAAAGGAGCTTTCAAAAACCACAAACGACTTCAACAGCTCAATCTCTTTTGACAGCCGCATGTTCCGCGAGGACATCGAGGGCAGCATAGCCCACGCGACAATGCTGGGAAAATGCGGAATTATAAGCGAGGAAAGCAGTGACGACATCGTTAGGGGATTAAAGGGAATCCTTGCCGATATCGAAAACGGCGCGCTTCAAATTGACCCCGAAGCCGAGGATATACACACCTTTATCGAGGGCGAGCTTACAAAAAGAATCGGCGACAACGGCAAAAGACTGCACACCTCGCGCAGCCGCAACGACCAGGTCGCGCTTGACATAAAGCTCTATCTCAAAAAAGAGGTTGTTAACGTTAAAAACCTGGTGGTTGATTTAATTAAGGTTATCGCGGGCAAGGCTGAGGAATACAGCGATACGGTTATGCCGGGTTACACGCATCTTCAAAGGGCGCAGCCCATTACCTTCGGCCATCATCTTCTGGCTTACGGCGAAATGCTGCTGCGGGACGTTTCGCGCCTGGAGGACTGCCTGAAGCGCATGGACGAAATGCCGCTGGGCTCATGCGCGCTCGCCGGCACAACATACCCGATTGACCGCGCAATTACGGCTCGGCTTTTGGGCTTTGACCGCGTTACAAACAACTCGCTTGACGGCGTTTCCGACCGTGACTTCTGCATTGAATTCACCTCGGTGCTTTCAATCATCATGGTTCATTTAAGCCGTTTTTCAGAGGAAATAATTATGTGGTGCAGCTGGGAGTTTAAGTTTGTTGAGCTTGACGACGCTTTTTCAACAGGTTCGTCAATAATGCCGCAAAAAAAGAATCCCGACATCGCGGAGCTTGTTCGCGGCAAAAGCGGCAGAGTTTTCGGCGACAACATGACTTTGCTCACCGTTATGAAGGGCATTGCCCTTGCGTACAACAAGGACATGCAGGAGGACAAGGAGGCTGTGTTTGACGCGGTTGACACCGTAAAAATGTGCCTTACCGCTTTCACTCCGATGCTTGACACAATGCGCGTTATTCCGCAGAATATGCGCAGAGCGGCGGCAGGCGGATTTATTAACGCTACCGACTGCGCCGACTGGCTTACCAAAAACGGTGTTCCCTTCCGTGACGCGTACAAGGCTACGGGCGAGCTTGTCGCGCGCTGCATTGAGCTCGGCACCGACCTTGAAAGCCTTCCGATTGAGGAATACAAGGCGGTTTGCGATGTTTTCAACGAGGATGTATACAACGCGATTTCGCTTGAAAAATGCGTTTCGCAGCGCACCGCGTTCGGCGGTCCCGCGCCCGAGCTTGTAAAGGCGCAGGCTAAGCGCGTGGCGGAAATCGCGCAAAATCTTTAAATTATGATAAATGCTGTCGGAAATAAGGTGATAGTGTGAAAACGACATAGAAGATAATCACTGAAAAACGGGCGCAGCAAAGCAAGCCCCATGTATTGGGAGAAAAAACAAGTCAAACTAACTTGCCAATGGCTGAAGAGATATAGAATCCTCAGCGACAAGTCCCGGCGAAACAAGAAGTTTTACAGCGTCTTTAGCCGCAGAAAGAGTTTGCTTTTTCTTCAACTCTTCCGGCATATCAAATTTCAGAATATCGCGCGGATTAAATACTTCGCCGGTGGAGAACATTGCAAAAACAGAAATCAACATCATTCCGGCGATGGCAATAATAGCGCGCTTTTCACCGGAACGCATGAATACGAGCTTGCTGCGATAGCGAGTAAATTCTCGAAGAACACGAATATCCTTTTCGGGGATATAACTGCACTCCTTTCGTAATAGAGAGAAAGGCGGTGACTGAGCCGCCACACATTAAATTACCGGAATTTAAACAATTCTTAGTGTGCGGACTCGATGGACTTACTTATCTGTGCTTGAAAGGTGACTCTTACACTGATTAATATGCTGTCTTACAGACATAGAGCTGAGAACAACTCACCCTACCGTGCTTTGCAGTGTGCCTTCCTTCAAGTACAGTATAGCAGAAAACGGAAAATTTTGCGGCTTCCGTTTTCATCTCTATTTGTGCCGGTGCCGCACCGGCATGTGGATTAATATGAAAAAATTAGTTTCAGTTTTACTCTGCGCGCTGCTTGCCGGAAGCTGCGTCCTTGCGGGCTGCGGCGGCAACAATTCTTCTCAGAGCGGCGACTCCTCTGCAACGGAAGCGGAAAAGAAAAGCAGCGCTCCCGACCCGGCGGAAGGAATAAAGGCTGTCGCGTCAAGTGATAATTACAGAAACACTTATCAAATTTTTGTAAATTCTTTCTGCGATTCAAATAACGACGGCGTGGGCGACTTAAACGGAATTATATCGCAGCTCGATTATATCAACGACGGCGATCCGTCAAAGGGCGAGGATTTGGGCGCCGACGCGATTTGGCTTACTCCCGTAATGCCGTCAAGGTCGTACCATAAGTATGACGTAGATGATTATTATGACATAGATAAAAGCTTCGGCACGCTCAAGGACTACGAAAAACTGCTTGATGAATGTCATAAAAGAGGAATAAAGGTTATTATGGATTTAGTTCTCAACCACATCTCCTCACAAAATCCGCTGTTTTTGAATGCTCAAAAGGAAGTTGCCGAGGGCAAGCTTGACGGTGACGCGGAATATTTTGAAGTTCATAAAAAGGATTATTTCTCAAGCGACGTTCAGGTTGTTCAAATGGGCGGCGACTATGTATGCGAAGCAAACTTCTCGCTTGATATGCCCGAATGGAATCTCAACAGCGAAAAGACCAAAGCCGAATTCAAAAAAATTGCCAAATTTTGGCTTGACAAGGGAGTTGACGGCTTCCGCCTTGACGCGATTAAGTACTACAACAACAAGGATACCGACGGCGTAAAGTTCCTAAAATGGTTCTGCGACACCTGCCGCGATATTAAAAAGGACGTTTACATTGTCGGCGAAGACTGGTCGGGCGATTCGGAAATCGAGGAATTCTACGCAAGCAACATCGACAGCCTTTTTGCTTTTAAATTTGCCACCAGCACCGGACAGATTATGGAGGCTGTTAATAATCAAAACGGTTCGTCATTTGTCAAGAAGCTTAAGGCTTATGATGAAAAGATGGGAAAGGCGAGCGATAATTTTATCAACGCGATGTTCCTTTCAAATCATGACCAGGTAAGAATCGCTAATTCGCTTGAAGGCAAGGGACTTGACGCCGAAAAATTCGCGGCAAATGTTTACATGCTTGCTCCGGGTAATTCTTTCATCTATTACGGAGAGGAAATAGGCATGACCGCGCCGAGCAGCGAGGGCGACGCTAATTTCAGACTTCCTATGATTTTCGACAAGGATAAGCTCCAGGAAATTGACGTTCCCGGCTTCGGAGGCGACGAGGTTGTTCCCGCGGGCGGCGGCGTTAAGCAGCAACTTAAGGACGAAAATTCACTTTTGAACCATTACCGCAGAATAATCAATATTAAACTGCAAAATCCTGAAATCGCGCGCGGCAAAATCACCAAGCAGCAGAAGTTCGATGATAATTCAATCGGCGCTTACTATATTGAGTACAAGGACTCCAAGCTCCTTGTAATTCACAATTTCAGCTCCGAGGACAGCGCCGAGCTTGAAATCACCGATGATATGATTAAGGACGCTGCTGTGCGCGCCGACCTTTTGGGCGATAATAAGTACGGCCATGTTGAGCTCAAGGACGGCAAGCTCACCTTGCCGGCACATTCTTCGGTTATTTTGAAATCTAAATAATGGCAAACCCCAATGAAAAAGCTTTTGACATTATTATTTCTTCTTTCCGTTATTGCGTCAGGCTGCGCGGTTTCCGCGGACAGCGGCAATCTCTGCAGCCGAAAATCAATTGAATCCGCCGTATTCGCAGGTTACGGTCCGGACGATGACCTGACCGCGGCGTGCCGGTATGTCTATGACAGCGAAATGTTCAGGAAAAAGTACGGCGATGAATTCGATATTTCCGATAACGCAGGCAGCAACGGCGAAACGGACGGCGGAATGATTGGCTTTATCGGAGTTTCACACTGTTATCTTGAAATCGGCAAAGACATTTGGCGTGTTGATTTGTCAAAGGAATTATTTGGCAAGTGGAAAGTTACCGGTTGTCATCTGTGTGAAGATGAAGAAACAGCGCGCGGAAACATAAACGTTAACGCGGAAAATAACGCCGAAAATCTGAAATGAGCAATAAGGCAGACGGGACGTTCAAACCCGTCTGCTTTTTTATGCCTCCGATTGCCGGGTTTAAATTATTATTAAGAAAACACTTGACAAAGTATAAACAAGTAAGGTATAATGGTTAATCGTGGAGTAGGCTATAAGTGCGCCCTTTTTAAGGTACGAGGGCAATCAAAGCCGCTTTACACTTTATCAATTCCAATAAATCAGGAAAGGAGGAAAAACATGCCTACATTTAACCAGTTGGTACGCAAGGGCAGAGAGGTTTCCGAAAAGAAGGCAAAGGCTCCCGCACTTTTGAAGGGCTGGAACTCAAAGAAAAGAGTTGCCATCAATCAGAACTCCCCGCAAAAAAGAGGTGTTTGTACTGCAGTAAAGACAGCTACCCCTAAAAAGCCTAACTCAGCGCTCAGAAAGATTGCAAGAGTAAGACTTTCTAACGGTATTGAAGTCAGTTCCTACATCCCCGGCGTCGGTCACAACCTTCAGGAGCACAGCGTTGTTCTTATTCGTGGCGGACGTGTAAAGGATCTCCCCGGTGTGCGTTACCATATCGTTCGCGGTACACTCGACGCACAGGGTGTTAACGGTCGTATGCAGAGCCGTTCAAAATACGGCGCAAAGCGTCCTAAGAAGAAATAAGGAATTGACAAAGCTCTCTTGACTTAAATTATTAAGTTCTGCTATGCGGCAGGAACTATACGATATATTTGGAAGTTCTTGTTGGCATACGGGAGTTTGTCGCTTTCGAGTACCTATGATATCTCAATTATTGTGAAGGAGGGAAGCAAAGTGCCAAGAAGAGGTTCTATTGCGAAGCGTGACGTATTACCCGATCCGCTTTATAATTCAAAACTTGTAACACGTCTTATCAACAACATTATGTACGACGGTAAAAAGGGCGTTGCTCAGAAGATTGTTTACGGTGCGTTCGAAATTATCGCAGATAAGACAGGTAACGACCCGCTTGAGGTTTTTGAGCAGGCAATGGAAAACGTAATGCCTGTTCTCGAGGTAAAGGCTCGCCGTGTCGGCGGTGCTACTTACCAGGTTCCTATGGAGGTTCGTCCCGAAAGACGCCAGACTTTGGGTCTTCGTTGGATTTCAACCTACTCAAGAGCCCGCAGTGAGAAAACAATGAAGGAAAGACTTGCCGGTGAGATTATGGACGCTGTTAACAGCGCAGGCGGCGCGTTCAAGAAGCGCGAAGACACTCACAAGATGGCAGAAGCCAACAAGGCTTTCGCTCACTACAGATGGTAATTTTTTTAGGAGGATTTTATGCCAAGACAGGTATCACTTGAACATACCAGAAATATCGGTATCATGGCGCACATCGATGCCGGTAAGACTACAACAACTGAGCGTATCCTGTATTATACCGGCGTAAACCACAAGATTGGTGAAACACATGACGGTGCTTCCACCATGGACTGGATGGCACAGGAAAAGGAACGTGGTATCACAATCACTTCCGCTGCTACAACAGCTTTCTGGAAGGGAAGCAAGCAGCAGTACCAGCCGCACAGAATTAACATCATCGACACCCCCGGTCACGTTGACTTCACTGTTGAAGTTGAACGTTCACTGCGCGTGCTTGACGGCTCTGTAACAGTTCTTTGCGCCAAGGGCGGCGTTGAGCCTCAGTCTGAAACCGTATGGCGTCAGGCTGATAACTACGGCGTACCAAGAATGGTTTACGTTAATAAAATGGACATCATGGGCGCTGATTTCTACCATGTTGTTCAGATGATGAAGGATAGACTTAAGTGTAACGCTGTTCCCATTCAGCTGCCCATCGGCGCTGAAAGCGATTTCACAGGCATCATTGACTTAGTTACAATGAAGGCTGAAATCTATCACAACGAAGACGGAACAGATTATTCGGAGGAAGAAATCCCCGAAAACATGAAGGATATTGCCGAGGAGTATCACGAGAAGCTTATCGAGTCCGTTGCGGAGCTTGACGAGGAGCTCATGGACAAGTACTTCGGCGGCGAAGAAATCACAATTGATGAAATTAAAAAGACAATAAGAAAGGCAACAATCGCTAACACAATGGTTCCCGTAACCTGCGGTTCTTCTTACCGTAACAAGGGCGTTCAGATGATGCTCGACGCTGTTATCGATTATATGCCTGCTCCTACAGATATCCCTGCAATCAAGGGTACTAATCCCGATACAGGCGAGGAGACAGAAAGACCTGCTTCAGACAACGAGCCTTTCTCAGCTCTCGCGTTTAAGATTGCAACAGACCCGTTTGTAGGTAAGCTCTGCTTCTTCCGCGTTTATTCAGGCATGGTAAAGGCAGGTACAACCGTTTACAACTCCGTTAAGGACAACAACGAGCGTATGGGCAGAATTCTGCAGATGCACGCTAACGACAGAAAAGATATTGACTGCTGCTACGCGGGTGATATCGCTGCTGCCGTAGGTCTTAAGAATACAACAACAGGTGACACACTCTGCGACGAGAAGCACCCCGTTATCCTTGAATCAATGAAATTCCCCGACCCCGTTATCCACGTGGCAACGCCGCC
>ODAI013255250.1_pt1 | contig 18621 bp, 11 predicted proteins | sample 1539321 | NCBI WGS metagenome assembly ODAI01 (sample SAMN02144231, study PRJEB22623) | gut metagenome | biome: sheep rumen | host: Ovis aries | place: New Zealand
GCTTCGGTACTAACGACCTGACTCAGATGACCTACGGCTTCTCCAGAGATGACGCAGGCAAGTTCCTGGGCGCTTACTATGACAAGAAGATCTTCGAGAACGATCCTTTCGCTAAGCTGGATCAGACTGGCGTTGGCAAGCTGATGGAAATGGCTATCAAGCTTGGTAAGCCCGTTAATCCTACACTCCACTGCGGTATCTGCGGTGAGCACGGCGGCGATCCTACTTCCGTAGAGTTCTGCCACAAGATCGGTCTGGATTATGTATCCTGCTCTCCTTTCAGAGTGCCGATCGCAAGACTGGCTGCTGCTCAGGCTGCTATCGCTTCTAAGTAATAGTTTTAAAGCCGCGTTTTCAGGGGAGTTTTATACACCCTTTGAAATTGTGGAAGCTATTAATGTAAGATCAGTAGCGATATATTGTGTTCTGTCTTTAAGCAGGCTGAACATACGATAAAAAATCAAAGCCTCGTATCGACGGTTTTTATACACCGTCGGTACGGGGCTTTTTGTTATTTCTCTCCCTTTGTTTTTCGATATTCGTTTGGCGATACTCCGTTTTTCTTTTTGAACTGTCGGATAAAGTGACTGGTGTTATGATATCCACAGCGTTCAGCGATCTCCGTAACAGATAGTTCCGTATGTATCAGATGGTATTCAGCGCTGTCCATTCTTGCTGATATGATGTCCTCCTTACAGCTTGTACCGAATAATTCCTTGTATATTCTCTGAAAATGGCTTTTGCTTATCCCGAGACTTCTTGTGATAGATTTTACGTTCCATGGATTATGCGGAGAACTGAATATACTTTCACGCAGCGATGTGAATGTATCCCTATAACTGAAAATGCCTGCCTGCATGGAAAGTATTTTGCCTTTGATGTTCTGAACGGCAGTATCCAGTATTTCTGAGAAACTGAATATGTCTGCCGACGATATCTTTTCAGAAAGAAAGACAATGTTTTCGGGTTCGATCACTACCGTACCTTTATAGATCGTATCCATTTTGTCTGCGATTTCTCTTGCCCAATCCTGATGCAGCCCGTTTTGATCGCTTTCGCTGCTGACGATAACGATCAGATCATCTTCGATACTTGCAAGCAGCATTTCTTCGGGAGATGAGATCCTGAGGGCATTGACGATCGCGTGGATCGGTGGAACAGGATATTTTTTCTTTTCATTTTGTAAGTACGAAATGATCGTAAGCGTCATGGATGTTTCACTGTCATCCATTATTATCTGCGTCAGCCGCCCGATCAGCCCGCGTTTGTTGTATATACCGAGTATCGGTGCGTATTCCGATATAGCCTCGATCCGCTTATTGACATAAGTTTTATACATTATATTCTGTACGATGTTCAACCCGACGCTTACAGAATCGCACCAATTCATCAGATAATCATCAAGAATGATATCAGCAGCATTTTTATAACTGAAACATATATATCCAAATATCTGCCCTTTGTAGTGAAGTGAAGTTGCAACTGTCAGCTGAGGACTATGAGGCTGTGTAAAAAAAGGAAGCAGTTCAGAAGAAGGAAATTTGGAAAAAGATGTATTGATACAGTTATCGGCTGATTCAAAACCGAGCAGCATATTTGATGATAATCCGCCGCGTCTGTAAAGAGCAGGATTTTGAAAATTTCTTTTCCAGTCTTCACACAAGCATATTTCTGCCCTTGTGAAGCCGGGTATCATAAAAATACATTCGCCTGTTGTGCGCATTACATCTTCGGGGGTGCTGCATTCCGACATCTTGCTCAGGATGTTAGCACAGCTTCCTAAACGATAGCTTTGCTTTAGCCGATAAAATGAGCCTGCATAATCACGGATCTCTGAAAGCGCATTGTTTTGTTCGATATTTCTGATATCTGTACAGCCGCAGCTTTCACCGATCACAAGTGAGAAATCGTGTTCATCTGATTCAGTTACCTCATACCCCATGAGCCTGAGCAGCTGTTCGGCAGAACGTCTGCCGCAATATCTCGCCTGCCCGGCAACAGTAGTTATGGAAACATACTCGGTCAATGATATCAGATCGCCGTCACAGCCTGTGATCTTTATATCATCCGGTACACAGATACCATGTGATCTTAGTGTGCGGCAAAGCTCAACTGCCATGATATCACTTGCACAAACGATCCCATCCGGTAAGGGTATCTTTCCTTCGGCAAGCTGTATACCGATTTCATGAGGTATTGTACTCCAGTATTCTCCGTAGAAGATACAGCTTTCATCATACGGCAGACCTGCATTATCCATTGCTTTGCGAAAGCCTGAGATACGGAGCTCTGATTTTTCATCTCCCTTATGGCCACCGATACAATATAACCTGCGGCAATTATGCTTGCGTATAAGATGTTCGGCTGACAAGTACAGAAGCTCACTTTCAGGCATAGTTATCACCGGAAACTCATCCTGCTGATAACCGATCACAACACAAGGCTTTTCGGTTTTGCGGATCATATCAAAAATACGGCTCCGCAGTCTGTCACTGCAAAACAGGTCTGCCAGAAAGATAAAGCCGTCAAAGTCGGATGAAATGATCAGATCATAAATGTTGATCAATCCCTTATTGTAATCCTCGTCTATCATTTCGTTCATGAAGTTTATAATGCCTGAGAGCAGAATGGTATCATATCCATAATGGATAAATGTTTTATGTATGACTTCTACAAATTTGACATCAAGATTATTGATCAGGTGCGGAACGATAACACCGATACGTCCTCTGCTATTCACAGTGACCACCTCCTTCATATACCTATTATACACATACGATTTCCTGCCGTCAATAGATTATTTATTATGTTTGGGGCAAAACGCATATTTTTTGGTGCGAAAAATCATTTCATTTTTGGAAATGATGATTTATAATGTTCAGTATAAGGTCCGGAATGTATACTCAAGGAGGTTATATTCATGAAACGATTTATTTCAGCAGCACTGATCGCTGCAATGGCGGCAGGAACGGTCTCTCAGTTCCCGCTTCAGGCAACAGCGGCAGGAAACAGCTATGAGCTGGAAAACGGAACCATTTATGATGCAGGAGAGAACACTACCAAAGTACTGTCTTTGACAGGTGCAAGCGGCGGTAAAGTCATCGACCTGAAAGACGCAGGTGATTCTGTTACAATATCAGCCAATATGGCAAGTGCAGGTATGTACAAGCTGACACTGCGTTACAGTCAGCCCTTTGATGAAGGCGGAAAATACCAGAACATACTTATCAACGGTGCGAATATCGGACAGATACAGTGTGCTTACACAGGTCAGAATAAATTTGCGGAAGTCAGCACCTTGGCATACCTTGATAAGGGCGCAAACAAGATCGCCATTCAGGGATCCTGGGGCTGGACCTATCTTGATAAACTGACGATAGATAAAAGCGAGGTATCTGTAGGAAACATAAATAAATCCCTATCCAATCCGAATGCTTCTGCACAGGCGAAGTCCCTATACAGTTTCTTGTGTGATACTTACGGGGAACATATTATTTCTGGTCAGCAGGAGTCCACTTGGATGGGCAGTGAAGATTATGAAATGAATATCATCAAGAACGCCAGCGGAAAATATCCTGCTCTTCGCGGACTTGACTATATGGGCGATGATTTTTCAGGCTGCAACCGTCGTGCAAAAGCATGGTATGCAAAAGGCGGCATTGTTACGATATGCTGGCATTGTGGAAGTGATTTCAGCGGAAGCCACTCGGAGGCACTTGCAACTGATCTTGACTGGAACAAGGCGCTGACTCCCGGAACAAATGAGTACAATAAACTCATAGCGGGTATGGACAAGGGTGCAAAGGCACTGCTGGAACTGAAGCAGGCAGGCATACCCGTTATATGGCGTCCCTTCCACGAATTTGACGGTAAGTGGTTCTGGTGGGGCAAAGGCGGAGCTGATAATTTCAAAAAGCTCTGGAGGATAATGTACGACCGCTATACCAATGTATGGGGACTTGACAATCTTATCTGGAATCTTGGTTATTGCGGAGACGTCAACAGCGGCTGGTATCCGGGTGATGAATATGTAGATATTGTCGGAGCTGATACTTACGTAGACAATACCAATTCACTCGTCGGTATATATCAGAAAGCAGCACAGGTCACCAATAAAGCCGTTTGCCTGCACGAGAACGGTCCTATACCCGATCCCGATAAGCTGACAGCGGAAGGCGCAAAATGGCTGTGGTTTATGACATGGCACACTTCGTTTATTGATAGTCATGCGATAAATACAGCTTCGTATGTGAAGCACGTATATACCAGCGACTATGTGCTGACACTTGATGAACTGCCTGATGTATATCACTATACTTCGGCAGGCAACAATGATACACCTCAGGAACTTCCTGCGGTGTCCGTTGAATATTCTTCCGGTCATCCCAATAATATCATCAGCCGTAATGTTCCTGCATACGCTAGTGCAGGAAGAGCCTCTGACGGAAATGACAACTATTATTATACGGAATGGTCTGCAAATGCACCTGCATACCTTGCTTATGATCTTTCTTCTGTTCCAAGTTCAGACAGGAAGCAGGTACTTGCGGCATGGTACAATACAGGTACCTTTGATAACATCGGATATTACGTCAATAAAAGTAATGAGCCTGTAAATTACACAATTGAACTCAATTCCGCACCGGGAGGTTCCTATCCTGCTGACGGTTGGGTAACTGCCGCAACAGTTAATGATAACCACTACAGCTCTCGTCAGCATTACATTGATATGCAGGGCTACAACTGGATAAGACTTAATGTTAAAAAATCAGATAACGGACTTGTTAAGCTGAATTTTGATGTGCATAACGCTTCTGAAGGTGTATCTGACAGCTGGCTGTTCTTAGGTGATTCCATCACTGCGGGAAGTATGGTCAACTGTTATGGTACAAGCTTTGCAGAGTTTATGAACCGTATTGATTCTAAGTATTATCCCGTTCAGCAGAATGGCGGTATAGGCGGTACATTAAGCTCTGACGGCAAAAATGCTATAGATAGCTGGCTTCGCGACAACTCCGCAAAATATGTCAGCATCGCTTATGGCACTAATGATGCGTGGGGCAATCCGAACAATACACAGCGGTATTATGAGAATGTAAAGTACATGGTAGATGCCGTTATCGCAGCAGGTAAAACTCCTGTTCTGCCTAAGATACCGTATGCTACCAATAAGGATGTTGGCTCTAATACAGGCTATTATAATGCTATGATAGATAAACTCTATCAGGAATACGGCTCTAAGATCGTTCACGGACCCGACTTTGATAAATTCTTCAGAGAACACACAGAATATCTCAGCAGCGATGGGGTACACCCCAGTTCAGACGGATACGAAGCTATGCGAAAGCTCTGGGCGGAAACTATGTACGCAAATGTCCACTCGGGCAATCAGAATAGCGAAAAGACTTATCCCGATAATATCCGTGTAAGCTACAGCTCTCAGTATCATCAGATCAGATTTACATGGAACGCAGTGAAGAATGCTCAGAACTACGGTATCGCAGTTTATCTGGCAGGAAAGTGGAGGATCCAGACTCAGTCCATACCGTCTTCCACTCTGTCATATACAACTCCCAAGAACCTGACACCCGGCATGACATACAGGGTCGCTATAGCAGCTAAGGTCGGTGGTAAATGGGATACTGCCGGCGCTATCAAGAACTATGTAAGAGTAACTGTAAAGTGATCGGTTTACTGGATCAGAAATTCCCCTCCCAGTAACACTTCATTATGGAACGATAAAAGCGTGTTGATCGCGTTTGATCCGATCATGCAGGAGTTGTTATTGGCATATAGATTCATACTACCAATATATGACCGCAAACGGCAGTGCACATCAAGTACACTGCCGTTTCGGTTTTAATGGGGGTCAGAACATCATCATCACGGTATGACGGTGTTCTTTTTTATTTTCTTGCCTGTTCAAGGCATTTTTTAACAGCATTCATTATGGCATTTGAACTGTAGGTAGCGCCTGATACTGCATCAACTTCATAACTCTGGTAATAGAGGATATCACCTGCGATCTTCTCGTATGCTGAGTCGAAATACTCGGGTTCTTCCTCATCGGAATAGGCTGATATCTCAGTGATGACATCATTCTCAATGGTTATGGTGACGTGTACATCTCCGTCATAACCGTAAGCTTTATCCTCATAGGTGCCGTTGTTGTAGATGTACTCAGGCTCGGGAGGCGCAGTGACAGGCGGCTGAGTCTGAACAGGCTCTTTTACTTCCTGACGCTGTTCTTCCTGCTTCTCATGTTTTTCTTCCTGTCTGTTGTCTTTGTGTTCTTCACGCTGTTCTTTGTGTTCTGATTGGTCTTCATGATCTTCCGTGTCTTCATGCTCATCCTGCTGTTCCTGATCTTCTTCGTGCCCTTCTTCGTCTTTATCATCATTATCCGAAGAACTGTCTTTCTTGCCGGAACTTGAACTGTCCTTTTTTGAAGAGCTGCTGTCTGATGAACTTTTGCTGTCGGAAGAACTGCTGTCGCCTGCGGCGGTCGATAAAGTGCCGTCATTGTCTGCACTCAGCCTTAATGCAGCCCTGTCTTCGCCTTCTGTCGGTGAAGTGTCGGTATTCTTCTTTATACTGATGGTCTTTGAAGCGGGTCTGCTCGTTCTCACCTTGTTCTGAGGTTTGCCGTAACTGCAAAAAGCGATGATCCCGGTAAGCAGCACTACACAAGCTGTACTTGCGATATTCAGCCATGCCTTGCTTTCCGGGGACTTCTTCTTCACGTACCACTTTCTTATCCTGAGGATCATATAAGCTCCGAATACTGCAGTATACACAACACTGCTGAAGAAATAACCTTCTATACCTGCCTTAGCCTTGGGTATAAACAGTATGATGATGTGAAGATATATCAGCGCATAGAAAACGTATGCCGCACGTTGTATATTCTTCCATTTTTTTGCGTTCATCTTTTTGCGTATTTTCTTGAAAGATATGACTGTAAGCGGTACCATTATCAGCACCAGTGCCGCACATACCACGCAGGTGAGCAGGAAGTCTGCTGTTTTGCTGAAATTCGGGTTGGTCAGCTGTTTTATATACGATATCCCGAAGAATACTATATGTGACAGCGTTACTGTTGCCGCGAAGATGGAAAGCTCGCCTCTTATTGGCATCAGGCGCTTTATAGCCTTGCTTCCGTCGGGGAGTACGCGCATACCCATTACGACCATCCACAGTGCACCCGCCAGTGCACCTCTCGAAAAAAGCCCTATGACATACTTGCGTATAATGATATTTTCTACGGGCTGTTGTGCCAGTACTATCATAAGTACCGATATCAGCGTGCCGCCGATATAGAATGCTGCGGGAGCTTTTTTTAGAGCACCCGCACACAGCACTGAGAACAGCACCGCGATGGTCAGAGCGATAAGAAATAACATATTTTACTACCTCACATTCTGTCGTTCGTTTTATACGACTAACTTCAATGAGATATTATACTTTATGTGAGCGATATTGTCAATTAAATATTATATATTTTTACGAAAAGTTAATATTCACAAAATTAGCCTTGGTTAACTTCGCGCGAATTCGTCATTATGTTAGATTAGGTAAGACTAATCAGCGTCTTATTCGTTTAAAGATACTCTTGATTATTTCATGGTGATATAGTATAATTATCCATGCGGATAGTAGCGGCTAACTAATTTTGGCAGTGATAAAGAAGTTATGGTACTAACGGTGCAGCTGCCTTGGTGACATAAAACAGCGGCAGATCGGAGAGAAAAGGATGAAGAATAAAATTGTGTCAGCTGTTATTACGGCAGTACTGTTCATACTTACCTCATGTGCTGCAGATGCTCCCGATGACAGCATCGCAGGTGTGACAGGTGAAAAGAAAAGCAGTGGCTCGGTATTCGCTATGGATACCTATATGACGATCACTGCCTATGGTAAAAACGGCGAAAAAGGGATCGAAGCTGCGCAGAAGGAAATAACAAGGCTTGAAAAACTCTGGTCTGTAACTGACGAAAACAGTGAGATATACGCTATCGACCACAGCGGCGGAACTGATGTGGAAATAAGTACCGAGACCGAAGAGATACTCAGTTTTGCAACAGATATGCACAGACGTACAAAAGGCGCACTTGATATCACCCTTTATCCTGTACTGAGGGCGTGGGGCTTTACCACGGGTGAATACCGTGTTCCCGATGAAGATGAGATATCTGCGCTCCTGGAATGTAAGGGCGTTGATATGATAAAGGTGGACAGCGGAAAAGTGTCTGTTCCTGAAAACACCGAGATTGATCTTGGTGCAATAGCGAAGGGCTGTGCGGGAGATGCTGCGGCAGAGGCTTTGAAAGATCAGGGAGTGACTTCGGCATTGCTTGACCTTGGCGGTAATATACAGACTGTGGGAGATACAAAGCCTGATGGCACAAAATGGAAGGTAGGCATACGCGATCCCTTCGGGGAGGGAAGTATAGGCACACTATCTGTTGGAGAATGTGCAGTCATAACATCGGGCGGATACGAAAGATTCTTTGAGCAGGACGGAGTGATATACAAGCATATCCTAGACCCTGAAACAGGCAGACCTGCCGAAAGCGGTCTGGCTAGTGTCACAATAATCGGAAATGAGGGCAGGATGTGCGATGCGCTTTCGACATCGCTGTATGTTATGGGTCTTGATGATGCCTGCGGATACTGGCGGGAAAATGGAGATTTTGATATGATACTGGTATCGGATGAAGGCGGTATATATGTGACCGAAGGCATATCCGATAGTTTTGCTCCTTCAGCGGGAAATGTAACAGTGGTAAAAAGATGAGAACAAGGACTATCTGTATCATCATTACATTGTTGATACTTTCGACAGCTGCGGTATGGTGCGCACACATCATGAAACCGAAAAACGGCAAAACAGCAGTTATATCACAGGACGGCAAAGTGCTTTACCGCATAGACCTTTCATCTGAAAAGGACAGGACTATAGAAGTAACATACAATGGCAGAAAAAATATCATTGAGATAAAAGACGGCAGGATACGTATGAAGGATGCTGATTGTCCCGACCATATATGTGTGGATTCAGGCTGGCTGGAGGACGGTAAGCCCATAGTATGTCTGCCGAACAGACTTGTGATAGAGTATGAGGAAAACGATATCGACGGTACAGCGAGGGGAGATGATGGATACAAAAAAACTTACGCGCCTTGGTCTGCTGACCTGCCTTGCGCTTATAATATTCATCGTTGAATTGCGTATACCCGATATCGTTCCCATTCCCGGGGTAAAACTTGGTCTTGCAAACATTGTGACTGTGTATTGCATTTACAACTACCGCCCTGGAGAAACTGCCATGATGCTGTACAGCAGGATACTTCTGGGGGCACTGTTCAGCGGCAATCTTATGGCGCTGTGGTACAGTATAGCAGGCGGCACCATCTGCTTTGTCGGTATGGTTTTTCTGAAAAAGATCATACATGAGGACAATATGTGGTTTTTGAGCATAGCAGGTGCTGTGCTGCATAATATCGGTCAGATAGCCGTTGCTATGCTTGTGCTGAAAAGTACGTCGGTCATAGCATATCTGCCATTCCTGATGTTATCGGGGTGTATCGCTGGAGCTTTCACGGGTCTGTGCGCACAGATGGTCTGCAGAAGACTTAAAAGATCCGGCAAGGTTAGCTAAGACTTACTTGTAAACATTTGTCAAAAAGAATTGACGAATTTCTAGTGATATGGTATGATACTAATGCAGAAACAAGGTAATATGCCATGCGGTTAGCTATATCTAACTTTGCGGCATAAATATATAATGATAAGGAGTAGTAAATATGAGAAAAACAAAAAGAATTTTCAGCTTGTCGATATGTGCTGCAATGGCAGCAGCTTCGATACCTATGAATGTTTTTGCCGATGAGGTAAAGGCAGAGGAATACGTATACGGCACTATGAAGATACCCTATGCAAAGTTTTATGAGGCTGAGGCTGAGAACCTGAGCAATGCTGATGGCCTTGATGCTGTAACTTCTGCAACTGTCAACAAGACGAGGATGAACGGTGAGGGTCAGCTTTTTGAAGGTACATACAACAATGCGGGCGAGGAAGGTTCTGATGAACTGGGTAAGATCTACGGCGTTGTATACCCCGTTGCAATAAAGCAGGCAGACCTTGAGGCTCTGGGCGAGAACAACTACGGTTTTACTGCAGTTTCTGAAAAGCCCGAAGCTTACAAGACCGTTACCGTTGCTGAAGGTGATGCAAGCTTCTCGGCTGTAAACGATGAGAACCCCGATAATGTAACAGGTTCCATGACACTGAACACCAATACCCCCTGGGGCGATTATGCTGGAAATGTTACAGGCAAGCCCGAGAACGGTACTGTCATCTATGGTATAATCATAAAGACCAAGAACGGTGAAGCTTACGCACTCCGTCACGAGCAGAACATCTGGAGAAATGCGGAGTTCTCATGGTCATCAGGTGTAAAGACCACCGAGTCTCACGGCATCGCACTTGATTACCAGGGCTTTGAGAGCCTGATGGGAAATACCATTACCGAGATGGAATACATCACTGCGACAGGCTATGTTAAGGTAGATGTAGGTGAGGTTTATGTTCCTGTTAAGTTTGTTGGCGGAATCGCTGTTGAAAACACTGCTGTAAGTGCAGGCAAGGCAGATATAGTACTGACAGATGTTCCTGAGGATTTTGATATCTCATACAGCATCGAGGGTCTTGAAGCTGTATTCAAGGATAACGGATTTACTTTTGCAAATGCAAATCCGGGCAGCTATACCCTTTCTGCTAAGGACAGCAAGGGCAAGTATGCAGATATCTCTACAAGTTTTATGCTGACAACAGCTGATCTTCCTGCTGCATTTGACAGTGAGGAGGATAAGCTGACTGCAGCTGAGGGCTTTACAGCTGAACAGCTCGAAGCATATATCAAGAATATTTCTTCCGTTACTGTAAATGAAAAGGAGTATTCCGCAAAGGGCAAAAGAGCTAAGGTGATCATCAAGGGCGACGGCACACTTGATACCGAGAGCGATGTATTTGCTGAGGGCGAGAATTTTGAGATAACTGTAAAGGCAACGGGCTATGATAATGATCTGGCATTCACATACACCAAAAAGGCCGGTGTGGAGCCTGTTGAATATAATAGCGGTGATGTAAACGGAGATAATGCCGTAAACATTACTGATATATCCATGATAGCAGCTCAGGTCAAAGGCAAAAAGCAGCTTGACGAAAAGGGATTCAAGGCAGCTGATGTAAACGGTGACGGTAAGGTAAATGTTAGCGATATCGTTGCTATAGCTGCTCATGTCAAGGGCATCAAGCTTATAAAGTAAGCCATCCGATTTCATATTCATAATATACAGAGCAGAAAGCGCCTCTTTTTTGATGAAAGAGGTGCTTTTTGTTGGTTACACCAAAACTGAAATACCAAAGGACAGATACTATAGAACGTATCTGTCCTTTTCTTTTTTTGCCGAAACAAACAATAATATAGTATCGTTCCAGATCACGAGTGCGATCCATGTCGTTTTTTGTAATAATAGCACAAACTGTTTTTGTTATGCCCGTAAAAATATCGTATCATCGTGTTGGATATAAGGCGGTATTTTATTAAAAAACTTACATATTGCTACAAAAAAACGCTATTTGTTTACAAAAAATTACGAAACGAGCGAAAGTTACGAAAAGCAAATGTTAACTTTTTCGAGGTGTTTTCACTATATATAGATATCAAAAGAACACAAAAACACTATATATGGAAACGAAAATGTTTTCTGGAAATAATTAATTAAAAATGCTCCCCTATTAAAGAAAAGTATACCCAAACTTCCTTGATAATTATTACATAATAATGTATAATTTAATCAGGATAAATGATATAGGCAAATTCAATATAAATTATAAAAATTAACTTGATAATTATTTTGAATATGTACTTTATATTTCGTGGTATAAACAAATAACAAAAGGTAATTTGAGTGGAGGGATCTTTATGACAAAGAGATTTTTAGCAGGACTTATGACTATCGCTTTAGTATTCGGCGGAACAGCAATTCCTCAGAGCATAAATATAATAGATACCTCCATTACTGCAAGTGCAGACAGAGTGGAAGGCTATTTTGAATATGCTTTCATAGATGACGTCAGAAGCGGCATAAATATTAAGGGCTACAACGGCGGCGAATCTAATGTTGTTATACCTTCTTATATCAATGGCGTGCCTGTTGTTGGCATAAGCGGATATGCTTTCAGCGGAAAATCCTACATCAACAGCGTTACAATACCCGAAACAGTTACCACAATCGATATGTATGCTTTCTATTCCTGCACAAACCTCAGGACAATAAGCAATGCAAGCGGTCTGAAAAAGATAGGTATGTATGCTTTCTTCGGCAACACTTCTCTTACCAAGATAACTATACCCGGCGGCGTTACTGAGATAGGCTACGGAGCTTTTGATTCTTGCACAAATCTCGAAAAAGTCAGCCTGCCTAAGAACCTTACAAATATCCACGGTATGGCATTCAACGCAACCAAGTGGCTCGAAAATATGCAGAAAAAGAGCGATCTGGTCATCGTAAACGGCGTAGTTATCGACGGCAGAAACTGCAACGGTTATGTAAAGATACCTGACGGTGTAGTTAGTATCGGCGGTAATGCTTTTGCAAAGAACAATAATATTTCCGGCGTTAGCATACCTAACAGCGTAAAGTCCATAGGCGCATTCGCATTTGGCAGCTGCGGCAGAATAAGGAACATAATAATACCCGGCAGCGTAACAAGTATAGACTATGATGCTTTTAAGGGCTGTTACAATCTTGAAAGTATATATATACCCAACAGCGTTACATACATCGGCTACGATGCTTTTACAGATACAAAGTGGCTTGCAGTTCAGCAGGCTAAGAGCTCTCTCGTAGTAGTCAACAATATCGTGGTCGACGGCAGAAAATGTTCAGGCAGAGTAGTTATACCCAACGGAACAAAGGCTATCTGTGATAACGCATTCGCACTGAATACCATGATGACCGATGTTTCTATACCCGGCAGCGTAAAGGAGATCGGAGATTACGCATTCGTTTCCTGCACAGCTCTCCAGAAGATAGTTATACCCGAAGGTGTTACCACCATAGGTTCAAATGCTTTCCTCGAAGCAAGAAGCCTTCAGTCGGCAGTTATACCCGACAGCGTTACATATATGGGTCAGGAAGCTTTCAAGGAATGTTCTGCACTTGCAGAAGTTACCGTTCCCGGCAGCATCGAAACAATAGAACTTGCAACATTCCAGGAATGCCAGAGCCTCAAGTCCGTTACCATAGAGGGCGGCGTTAAGAACCTGAATGAATATGCATTCTCAAACTGCAGCGCACTTACCAATATGAATATCTCCGGTAGTGTTGAAAACGTAAAGTGGCGCGCATTCTATGGCTGCACCAGCCTTTCCGAAGTTACTTTCTACGAGGGTCTTACCACTATCGCAGCTGATGCATTCCAGAAATGTGATTCGATAATGACCATCACTCTTCCCAAGAGCCTGAAAAATATCACCGCTACATCTTTCAACTACAGCGTTCCCGGATTTAAGATCAGAGGCTGTGCAAATACTACAGCACAAAGACTTGCATCATACGCAAACGTAGGTTTTGAAGTTCTTGAAGCTCCCATGTACTCCGGCGATGTTATGGTACAGAACAGCGAACCCAGATTAGATACTATCAAAGCTGACAACAAGAATACATCAGCTGCAGTTTCCGGAAAAGGCGATTTAAACAATGACGGAAACATAAATGTATCTGATATATCCAAGATAGCAGCTCACATAAAGGGCAAGAAGATGCTCGGTAATGGTAAGGTTGCAGACATAAACAACGACAGCACAGTCAATGTTACCGATCTTTCGCTGCTGGCAGCTCATATAAAGGGCAAGAAGATAATGAAATAAGATAGCAATATATCAATGATAAGAATTCATAAATATACTTCCTCTCAAGAAATTCCCCCGCATATATCATACGGGGGAACTTCTTTTTGGATAAACATAATATTGTATCGGCGGGATCAAAATATCAGTATCAGAGTGCGGGGCTCGTGACAGCTTCTTGCTCGGGGCGGTACATGAGTATGCTTACGTTGAATATCCCGTTGTGAGTTTCGATGACCATTGAGCCTTTGTATCGTTTCACGATGTTCTGTACAGAATGAAGACCTATGCCATGCCCATCCTTGTTAGTTATCGGCAGATCGTTCCTGCCAAGCTCTATTCTGCCGCGATAGGGATTGTATATGGATAGTACCAGTGTTTTCGGGTTCAGCATACCAATTCGGACATTTACAAGACGGTTGTCACCGTCAAGCTCGGATGCTGCACGTATGGCATTTTCCACCAGGTTTCCCATAACTGCGCACATATCAGATTCTTTCACCGGCAGATCATCACCTAAGTCTATGGACCAGTTTATCGCGATCTCCAGCGACTTTGCAACTTCATCATAGTGACTTGCTATAGCATCTACTGCCTGATTTTCGCATAGTATTTTGTGACTCTGTGAGATATGCTCCACAAGGGGAGCGAGGTATTCGTTCAGTTTGTCCGTCTGACCTTTTTTCAGATATTCATTGATGAGGAGTATATGCTGGCGGAAATCGTGGCGGAGCTGGGAGGATTCCTGTAAGTAGCGCCTTGTTTTTCTGTACTGGTTTTCTTCCATCTGAAACAGGTCAAGGCTTCGTTCCATTTCCGCACGCTCGGTCAGCTTATTTGAAAGCCACCAAAGTATATGAAAAAGGAACAACGTTATCAGCGGGATATTAAGAAATGTAACAATGCAAATCTTTCTCAGTCTGCCTGTCATGACATTCTCCGCACTGACGGGATTTATCCAGATAATTACAACAGCACCCACTACAGGGGCTATGGAAAGAACGCGCCAAGCCTGATCAAGACTTTCGTTATCAAACATATCCGGAATCTTTTTAAACAACGTTCGTGCAAAGACCACCCCGATAGATGATGCGACCCCAAGACATATCGTACCTGAAAGCTGTGTATAGACATTATACGTGTTTTTCAGTTCAAGGGGCGCGGTGAGAAATGTGTTGTAGGTGGTAGCAAAGCCGCACAGGAATACAGAATTTGCAAACGCAAATATTTTTTTGAAAACGGACAGTTCAAAGCAGAAATGATATATTATATAAAGTGTCGCCATTGATGGGAAAAGCAGGGTATTCGTTGGGATCCGCATAATTGAGCATAGTGCGGCGCCGCCTATAGTGAAGAACGAGAGCAGTATCGCAAGTGAGCAGAACAGAAACGGTTTGTTGACCCTTCGGAAACGATACACAGGAATTATAGCGATGGCAGCGGCAGGTATGATCATTGCAAGCTCGGTGAAATACCGCAGCATCAGGCTGAAGTTCATATATCGAGCCTCCTGCGCATACGCGATGCAGCGTACTTCGTGAATTTTGCAAGAATATCCTTGCGCCCGCGTCTGCGGACCGGATATATGATCTCGTCCTGCATGATTATCTGATCGCCCCTGACCTGTGAGGCATAATCCATGTTGACTATTACGCCTCGGCTGCAGAACAGGAAATTCGGCTCATTTTCCAAAGCAGATTCCAGTTCGCCGAACAGCATGATGCTATGCTTTACTTCGCCTGTGATCAGTTTAACATCGACTGAGTGATTATTGGAAAGCACAGCGACTATCTCGGAAAGGGGTATCTCAACTACCATGTGTGGGATGTTTACTTTCAGCATTTTTTCCTCTGCATCCATATCACGTATGGTCCTGCTCATGATCTCGGCAAAGGCAGCATACTCAAAGGGCTTGCACAGGTAGCCTTTTGGCTGGGAAGGGAATGACTGAAAAACGAAATCGCGTGTGGTGGACATAAAAATGATACCGATATCACGGTCAGCTATACGCAGTTGTTCGGCAAGCGTTAGTCCGTCCATTTCACCCATGCACACATCAATAAATACGATCTCAAACATACCTTTTCGGTAGGATCTTAGAAATTCCTCGGCGGATGAGTAATTTGCTGTCCTTACATTACAGTTGCGACGATCGTTGAAAAAACGGTCAAGGCAGTTCTTTATGACGATGCGGTCGTGTTCAAGGTCATCAACGACCGCGATATTAAGCTCCATAAATTCACCTCTCTGACTAAGTTATTGCTTAATATATCCAAATATATTATACCATAGTGACAATTAAAATACAAGATGAAAAATGACCGTTCACGTAAGTTTTATACAACTCACGCAATTTCTATTGACATTTTCGTTCGTTTATATTACAATTCTTAGTATAGCGTTGAAGATGAAGCACATCTACCATTTATTCAAAAATTTATGAACAGCAAAAGATGACATTTTCGTGTAAAAATGATGATCTCATCATTCGGAAGAATAGCGGTTTTATCGGATGTATGTGCATTTAAGTGCGCTGTTGCTAACTTTTTTAAGACGATAGATTGAAGGACAGTTATTGTATATGTCGCCGGGACAGGCGATTCCCGGTTGCAGATATGATATATTTTTATGTCAAATATATAAGATAAATCTTTAAATATATATAAAATATATTAATAACAGTGATTTTATGATAACAAAAAATGCAAATAAATGGATTATTTGTGGAGATTTAATATAATAAAACTAAATCAACTGTAAACTTTTGTTCTGAGTTGTACGGTCGTCTTATGAATATACAGAATGTTGTCTGTATTGGATATATCTGTATATTGACCTTATCTTTCAGGAATACTTTTCAGTCAATAAAAGGGTATCCACAGTGGTAATGGATACGCTTTTAAAATATCATATTCATTCTAAGGAGGAACTAGAAAATGAACGAGAGAAAAAATGCAAAAAAGGTAGCGGCAGGTCTGATCGCACTTACCATGGCAGCAGGAATGATACCTGCAGGTGTTTGTGGTTTTACAAGCATAGCAGCAAATGCTGATGAATTTGAGCTTGCAGTCCTTGCTGATGAAGTAGTTACCGATGATGAAACTACTGCAGCTGAAGAAGTTGAAGTTGTAGATTACAGCGCACTCAAAACAGGCAGTTACGTAATTGAAGACGGAAACGTTACTGTTGACAGTGTTATCACCGTTTCAGGTGTAGTTGATCTTACACTGAACGAGGGTGCTACACTTACTGCTTCTCAGGGTATAGTTATCGAAGAAGGCGCTGTACTCAACGTTTATGGTGAAGGTACACTTATCGCAGTTGGTGCTCCCAATGAAGGTACAAACCAGTTCGGTCACAATGCTATCAAGGGTACTATAAACATTTACGGCGGTACTGTAGATGCTACTGCAAGTGATTCTGCACAGGGATATGGCAGCACAGGCTGGCTGCGCGGTAACTGGGGAGTCCCCGGTGTAGCTGCTATCGATGGTGATATAACTGTATATGGCGGCAAAGTTATCGCTAAGGGCGGTAATGCAGGCAATGGTGGCGATGGCTGGTATGCAGGCAACGGCGGAAACGGCGGATATGCACTGGCAGGCAAGATCACAATCTACGGTGGCGATTTTGACCTTAAGGGCGGAAAAGCCGGCAAGGGCGTAAAGAGCAGCAACTCAAGGGGCGGCTATCCCGATGGCGTAGATGGTAAGGACGGTGCTGCATTCGATCCCAATTCTTCCGTATATGTAGACGGCAAGGGTGCAATTATTGAGAAGATCAACTATGTAACATGGAACTGGATCCTTCTTGAGGACGGTACATACACCGCAGTTCCCAAGCTGTTCAAGGCTGACGGCAGCGAGAGCGATATCAGCGAAAAGGAAGTAAACATTACAACTGCTTATTCTAAGGGCCTGACAATCTATACCGCTACTGTATTTGTTGACGGCAAGGCATACAGCAATTCTATCCAGACTGAGGCAAAGGTGAAGTATAACCCCGAAGTTACCTACGAGAAGGGTTATAAGAAGGTAACTCTGAAATGGGATAACGTATACGGTGCACAGAAGTATGGTGTTGCCGGTTACGTAAACGGAACCTGGACACTTCTGGATCAGGTTCATGGCAACTCTTATGATCTGAAAAATCTGAAGCCCGGTCACGAGTACAAGGTAGCAGTAGTAGCTATGTTCAACGGTAAGTGGAACATGGATGATTCCAATGTTATCACTGTATCTCCCAAGGATGCTGAATATCCTCAGGTAAACGATATTGAGTACAGCAGACAGTTCCATCAGTTCAGACTGCATTGGGATGAAGTAGATGATGCAGATGAGTACGCTGTTGCTGTTAAGCTTGCAGGCAAGTGGAAGGTCATCGGCCGCACCGAAGATACTTCTTATACTTCTCCTAAGCTGATAGTTGACAGCTCCTATGAGATGGTAGTTATTGCTAAGATCGACGGCAATTGGGATCTTGATGCTATAGATAGCAGATCCTTCAACTTAACTGTTCAGTAATAAGGCTGTTATAACAGATAATTCTGCAATTAAAAAAGGCGGTCCAATAAGGGCAGTACTCATACGGAAGTTTTATGTTATCTATTGAGGAAAACCCTTTTGAAAAAGGGTTATTCCCCAAACCCCTTTCCGAAAACTTCTATTTCTTTTGGGCAGGGGGTAGCTATGTTTGCAAACATA
>ODAI011787735.1_pt1 | contig 18620 bp, 12 predicted proteins | sample 1539321 | NCBI WGS metagenome assembly ODAI01 (sample SAMN02144231, study PRJEB22623) | gut metagenome | biome: sheep rumen | host: Ovis aries | place: New Zealand
TCTTTTGCGCTATTCATCTCCTTTTGCTTTGTCTGGCGCAAATTCAACAGCGGGTGGACCTGTCTATGATGTCATCCCCTCGTCAGTAGTAACAAACCCGGCACTTCCTGCCTTTGAGCAGCGAATTGCACTTGATTTGGGCTTTACCGTGTTTTTTGATAAAAACAAGGAACTGATTACTTCGGGAAATGACAAGGGATCTGCTTTTCAGGTGGGCGTAACCTTACCGACCCGCTGGTGTGTTCCGACTTTCCTTGTACAGGGTGTATTTGCTCCCCTGCATGACATGAATCTGGCAAACGATATTCTGTTTACCGGCAATGTTTCAAAAGACATTACGGACAAGGTATCTGTGGGGCTGGGTGTAACGACAGGCGGTTACTGGAATGACAATGCGTCAGACTGGCTGCTGGCCGCTAATACTGGCGTCTTCTATCGTCACGGCGATTTCTTCTTCTTTAAGGATGTGCGCTTTGCCTTTACCCTGATGAACCTGGGCAAGATGTTTGGCTCTTCAAAGACTACACAGAATTTTGGCATTAAGGGAAGTGCCGCAGAAAAGTGGCCCGGCATTGCAACTCCCCGCGGAGGCATTGCTTTCCTCGTGGTGGACAAGGGTGACTTTAAGCTCGGCGGTTCAACAGATGTTGCTTCCCCTGCATTCCAGAATTTCGTTCTGGATTTAGGATTTGCCCTGGAATATTCTGGACTTAAATTTATCTCATTCAAGCTGGCTTCTGCATGGGAACTTGACCTTCGCGAACTTCTGGAAAATAACAAGAATCTGATTCCTTCTGCAGTCTTGAGCGTTAAGTTCAATCTGAACACCGGTGCAAACGAAACGATGAAAAAACGCGGCTGGCAGGAAAGCGAACTGACTGTTGCCGGCGGATGGCGCAACCTCTATACGGACATCAATGCCGTATCAGCAGGTGCTGTCTTAAAGCTGGGCACGGTAGACAGGGATCCGCCGGTTATCACACTGTGGGATGAGGAGAACTAAAAATGAAAAAGATTTTATTGACTGCTGCCTGTGCGGCACTCCTTACAGCATCTGTATTTGCAGAAAAAGGACCTGTGTACATCTCTCCGAATAACGACGGTATTCAGGATACACTGGAAGTTCCCCTGAAAATAAAGGAAAAACGCTATATAAAGGACTGGAGCTTTATCATCAAGAATGAAGCGGGTGAAGTTGTCCGTACAATCGCCAACAAGGAAAAACGCAATGACAAGGTAACCTTTAAGAAATTCTTTAAGGCACTGATTACTCCCAAGCAGGGCGTTTCCATTCCTTCAACACTGGTATGGAACGGCGTTATGGATAACGGACAGGTTGCCCCGGACGGAACCTATTTCTATTCATTCACTGCTACAGATGACAACAACAATACCGCCACGACCAAGCCGCTGGTAGTTATCGTTGATAATACTCCGCCGGAAGTTGAAGTCGTTCAGCCTTCCGCGCAGGATAAGATTTTTGGTGAAGGTGCAAAAACCGTACTTACCGTGCGTCAGTCTGGTTCTAAGGAAGATGAATGGCTGGCTGAATTTGTTGATGCAGGCGGCAAAGTTGTCTGGTCCCGCTCAATGGTAAACAGCGAGCCACTTACACTCGAATGGAACGGAACCAGTCAGGCTGGAGCACCTCTTCCGGACGGTATCTACAACTACAAGATTGGTGCAACTGACCGCGCAGGTAACAAGTCTGCTCCGGCCGGCATTAACAACCTGATTTATTCAGCGGAAAAGCCTGCAACGAACATCGTTATAAACGGCAGCCGCTACTTCTCTCCGATTGGAAAGGGTGCAAAATCAGTTCTCTTTGACGTACGCATTCCTCTGCCTGATTCAAGAAGCGGCAATAAGCTGACTAACTGGGCAGTAACGATTGTAGGCTCAGACGGAAAAGAAATCAAAAAATACGAAGGTACTGACAATCCTCCTTCAAGTCTGGAATTTGACGGTACTGACAACAATGGAAAGGCTGTTGCAGACGGTTCATATCAGGCTGTAGTAACTGCAAAGTATCTGAACGGTTATGAACCTGACCTGGTAAAGTCTCCGGTCTTTGTGCTTGATACTTCTAAACCCATGGCAACGCTCAAGACAAAGGGCAGTGTATTCAGCCCGGACAGCGATGGAAATCAGGATGTTATGGAAATTACCCAGACGGTTATGACCAATAAGTCTGCACCGGTAAGCAACTGGGTTGGTACAATTACTGATGCAAACGGAAATGTTGTACGCACAGAAAACTTTGGCGCATATCCGCCGGAAACATTCGCATGGAATGGTATGAACGGCAGTTCTCAGATGGCTGCTGACGGTGAATATACTTACAATCTGTCTGCAACCGATGCCGCCGGAAACGAAGCATCTTATTCTACGACAAAATTTGCACTGGATACCAGCAAGGCTGAAATCATGCTGACAAGCAGCGCCCTGGCATTCAACCCTGCAGGTGCCCGCTCTTCAATCCAGTTTACTCCGATAATGAAGGCAAGCAGCACGATTATCCATCACGCACTTTCTGTTGCTGATGCTCAGGGAAAAGAAGTCTACCGCATTGAATCTGACGGTGCCCTGCCGAAGAACTTCACCTGGAACGGACTTGCCAGCGACGGTACAAGATGTGCTGACGGCAAATATGTGGCATTCCTGGAGACTAAGGCTGCCAACGGTTCTGAAGCAAATGCTCAGTCACAGCAGTTTGCTATTGATACGATTGCTCCCAAGATTGAGCTGAATGTTCCTTACACTCTCTTCAGCCCGGATGCAGACAGCCGCAAGGACAAGCTCCCTGTTGAAGTTACTGAATGCACCGATGATAACTGGACTGCTACTGTTGTAAACAGCAAGAATGCAGTTGTCCGCACAATGCGCTGGAACGGCAAGGTTCCTTCATTTGAGTGGGATGCAACTGATGATGCCGGTAACAAAGTTGCTGACGGAAGCTACAAGATGGTATTCAATGCAGAAGATGCCGCAGGAAATAAATTCTCTGCTGACCTTACAAACATCGTTGTTGATACCCGACCGGCAAACGCATTCGTAACGGCAGAATATGAGGCATTCAGTCCCAACGGAGACGGAAACCGTGATACCCAGCAGTTCACAATCCGCCCGTCTCTGAACGAAGGCATTGAATCATGGAAGTTTGATATTATCAGCGCAGACGGAAAAGTTGTCCGCAGCTGGACAAATGCTGAATCTCCCAACCTGCCTGCTACCATCACATGGGATGGCCTGGATAACGGCAAGGCAAATGAAGCGGGCGCTGTAGAAAGAGCAGTTGTTGCTGACGGTGTTTACACAGGAAACCTTGACATTGTCTATGCAAAGGGTAACGAAGTTAAGACTGCTTCTACTGCATTCATCAGTTGCAAGACTCCGCCTAAGCTGACAGTAAAGACTGCTACAGAAAGCAATTCCGGCTACTTTAGCCCGGATAACGACGGTACCGATGATGACCTCTTTATCCGCCTGAAGGCTGAAACACCGGTTGGCCTGAAGAACTGGTCATTTACGATTAACGACCCCAACGGACGCAAGTTCTGGTCTACAAGCGGTAAGGCTTCAATTACAGAATTGATGACCTGGGATGGTCGTGGTGATAACGGCGAACTGGTTCAGTCTGCAATGGACTACCCCTATGTATTCACTGTAACCGATAATCTTGGCATGACCAGCACAGAAAAAGGTCTGATCAGCATTGATATTCTGGTTATCCGTGTTGGTGATGTGCTTAAGATGGCTGTTCCGTCAATCATCTTCCGCAGTGACGCTGCTGACTTTAAGGTAGAAACTGCACCCGGAAAGAAGGATGGCGTAACCAAAGAACAGGCTGCAAACAACGAACGCATCCTGAACCGTATCGCAAAGATTCTGGACAAGTTTGACACCTACAAGGTAACCATTGTTGGTCATGCAAACCGCACGACGGACAACGAAAACGAAGAGACCGTGGATAACCCGCAGCAGTGGGGTCCCGCTCTGATTCCGCTGTCACAGCGCCGCGCAGAGTTCGTAAAAGACTATCTGGTTAAGCATAAGGTTAAGGCAGACCGCCTGAGCACTGACGGAAAGGGTGGACGTGAACCTGTTGCTAATCCCAAAGATGAAGCCAACCGCTGGAAGAACCGCCGCGTTGAGTTCATCTTGAACAAATAAAAATGGTCTGATTGACCTTCATATCATACGGCAGCGTGCTGCCGTCTCCTTTTCGGGGCTGTCCTTTGATGAAGTGTTATAACTTCGGGGCAGCCCCATTTTTTGTATATCATTAGCTGAGCGGTGAAAAACAGGTTGAACAGGGGCGCAAGACAAGGTAGTATACATATAATGAAAACAATTCAGATACAAAATGACTTGCAGCAAATACGCACTGCAACAGAGTTTTTACGAAGAGAACTTAATGCCAGGAAAGTCCCAAAAAAGGAAGGGATTCGCTGTGTTCTCGCAGCGGAAGAAATTCTTTCAACACTGGTAGAACATTCTACAGAAAGTATTTCTCTTTCAGTAGCCGGATTCTTAGGCTCGGCAGAGATATCTTTTTCAGCAAAGGGAAGTGAATTCAGTGCATCGGAACTGGAAGAAAAACTTTTCTTTAATCAGCTTGATTCTGAAAACGAAGAAGCAAATGCTGTTATCCACAATCTTATCTCCAAATTGTATGGCAAAAACCTTATTGTCCGTTACGAACACGGCACGAACAAAGTCACACTAAAAACAAAAGAATCTCAATTTGCACAGCTTTTCTTAGTTTTGGCTGCCCTTGTGGAGGGAATTGCCATAGGGTATATTCTGCATCGCTTTTTCCCGGAGACTGTATCGACATTTGCTTCTGAAAATGTATTCAAGCCGATAAGCACTTTGTTTATGAACGCCCTCAAAATGATTGTTGCGCCTCTGGTATTCTTTTCGATTGCATCAAGTATCGCAGATTTTAGTGACATCAAAGCACTGGGCAGGCTTGCCTTAAAGGTGGTTTCATTCTATATAATCACATCGATAATAGCGATTGGCATTGGCTATCTGGTTTACAGGATATTTCCGATTGGAAATCCGGAACTAGCCGCAGGCGTAACTCATGCCAGCTCAAGCATAGTACAGAAATCTTCTGACGCAAACGTTTCCCTCAAAAGTGCAATAATGAGCATAGTCCCGAGCGACATTATAACGCCCTTTAAAGAATCAAATATGCTGCAGATTATCTTTATGGCTGTTGTGGTGGGGCTTACGGCATCTTCTCTGTCAAAAAAAATACCGAAAATAAAGACCGCCCTTGTTATCTTTAATGATGTCTGCTCAAAGATCACAAGCGTACTGGTCGGCATTATTCCGCTGGTCGTATTCTGCTCAATGGCAAATATGATGATTTCGCTGGACTTGTCTCATCTGCTCAATGTGGTATCATGGATTCCTGCCAATTATGCAGGGTATTTTTGTATGCTGATTGTTGACCTTCTTCTTTTGTTTGTTGTTGGCGGATTAAATCCATTCAAATTTCTGCAGAAATTCTATCCTGCCATGATTACGGCTTTTTCGCTGGCTTCAAGCAATGCCACTTTGCCCGCATCAATCAAACAGGCAGACGAAATGGGTATTTCAAAAAAGATATATTCTTTTTCGCTGCCACTTGGTGCAACTATCAATATGAACGGTTCCTGCATTATGCTCATGATTACGGCTCTTTTTATGGCGAAAAACTTCGGCATTACGGTAACTGGCAGCATGATAGTTTCGCTCTTTGTGTCGATTCTAATCCTTTCAATTGGTGCGCCCGGCGTTCCTGGTGCTACGCTTATCTGCTGTGCCCTGCTCATGCCTCAGATTGGGGTTCCTGCCGAATCGGTAAGCCTTATTATGGGAATGTATCCGATTGCCAGCATGATGAATGTATGTATGAATGTCACCGGTGATGCAGTTGCGACGGCTGTAATCGCCCGGCATGAAGGACTTTTGGACTTGCAGAAATACAATAACACATAAAAGTAAAATTGAGTTATAATCAATATTTAAGGAGGCATGCTAAAAAAATGAAACTGACTGACATTAAACCCTATATCCACAAGGTACAGTATTATGAGACGGATAAAATGCAGGTGACCCACCATTCAAACTACCTGCGTTTTCTGGAAGAAGCCCGCATTGACTTTCTTGACCAGATTGGCTGGGGCTATGCAAAAATGGAAGAAGAAGGCATCATTTCGCCGGTTCTTTCCCTTACCTGTGACTACAAGCACGCCACAACTTTTCCGGATGTGCTGACAATTTACGTGACGATAGAAAAGCTTTCTGCGGTCCGCCTGACTCTTTCCTACAAAATCATGAACGGCGAAAAAGTAGCCTGCACCGCCACCACCAGCCACTGCTTCATCAAAAACAACAACCCCATGATCCTGCAAAAAGAATACCCCGACTTCTACCAGACCTTAAAAACCCTGACCGAAGCCCAGTAACCCGCATATTTTCATCTGTAGTTCCTCCGATTTGACACGGATGAACACAGATGCACGCAGCTGGGCCACAGATGAAAAACTGAAAAGCGACTCAAAACAAAAAGAACCGCCAAGGATGGCGGTCCATCAGGGAATGACAGAAAGCGAATGCTTTCTGTCGAAGTTCGCAAAAACAGGAAGTTTTTCATCCTGAAGCGAATGTGCGCCGCCAGGATGGTGGCTGAAAAGGGAGACAGAAAGCTGTGCTTTCTGTCGGGTTTCGTTTTTGCCATGGAGGGCAACACGAATACGTTCAAAACAGAACGAACCGCCAAGGATGGCGGTCCATCAGCAGATGACAGAAAGCTATGCTTTCTGTCGAAGTTCGCAAAAACAGGAAGTTTTTGCGAATCTTCCTTACATCGCAGTATATCCGCCGTCTACAGGCAGGTTTACGCCCGTAACATAGCTGGATGCCTTGCTTGCAAGGAAGATTGCGGCACTGTCCAGTTCGCCTTCATTTCCGTAGCGTTCCATGGGAATCATGGTTTTTGCATTCTGCTGGAAGAAGTCTGAGTCCAGTGTTTCTTTGGTGAGGGGCGTGTAGAAATAGCCCGGACAGATTGAGTTTACGGTGATGTTGTATTTTCCCCATTCTGCGGCCAGGGCACGGGTGAGGTTTACTACACCGCCTTTTGCTGCGTGGTAGGGGGCGCTTCCCGCGATTTTGTTTCCTACCAGACCGTACATTGAAGCGATATTGATGATTCTGCCGTATTTTGCGGGAATCATTGCCTTTTTGGCGGCAGCGCGGGCAACTTTGAAGGTGCCTGCAAGGTCTACGTTCATTTCTCCGTTGAACTGCTCATCGGTGATGTCTTCTGCGGGGGCAACGGCTCCTGTTCCTGCGTTGTTGATTACAATATCGATTCTGCCGAATTTTTTAAGCACTTCATCGATAACTTCATTTACACGGTTTGTGTCTGTGATGTCACAGCGAAGGGCCAGTGTTTCTACACCATAGGTGTCCTTGATTTCTTTTGCAACTGCGTCAATCAGTTCCTGACGGCGGGCGATTGCAACAATGTTTGCCCCCTGGTTTGCCAGCGCCTTTGCCATTTGAACACCCAGTCCTGTTGAACATCCTGTTACGATAGCAACCTGTCCTTTAAGATCAAAATAATTTGCCATGTCTTCTTACTCCTCTTAAACTGTTTTCTGTATGTAGTATAACACAAAAATTTGAATTTGGCGAATTTATTCAGCAGGTTTTAGGGCGCAGCCCTAGGAGGTGGGGGTGTGGAGCCGGCGAGGACGGCGACCAGGGGGCGGGCCCGCCCCCTTTAAATATGGTCAATGGGCTTGTGGAGCCACTTTCCGCTGAACCAGTAGATAAGAAAGAGCAGGCTGGTAATGGACCAGGAAATGGGGTAACAGGCAAGGACGGTTATAATTGAGTTCCAGCGGGGGACTGCGGTAAAGAGCCAGACGAGACGAAGAACGCAGACGCAGAAAAGTGTGATTACCATGGGGATAAAAGAGTCGCCGGAACCGCGGATGATGCCGGAAAGAACTTCGATGGCAACATAGGCAAGCCACCAGGGAGCAAGGAAAGAGAGAATCTGCATGCCGCCTTCAATGACAACGGCCTCTGTGGTAAAGAGACGGAAAATGAACTGACCGGTGAGGAGGAAAAAGCCTGTTGTGCCTGCCGTCATGACAAGGGTAATGAGCATGGCCTGCCACATACAGGTTTTGAGCCGCTTGTACTGGCGGGCTCCGTAGTTCTGTCCGCTGAAGGTTGTGACTGCTACCCCCATGGTACTGACCATTGTCCAGAAAACCGCATCTATTTTGCCGTAGGCCGCCCAGGAAGCAATGGTAATGGTACCGAATGAATTGATGGCTGTCTGGATAATCATATTGCTGAGGCAGTAAAAGGTGGCCTGAATGCCGGCGGGAAGTCCAAGCCTGAGCATTTTTACCAGAAGGTGGGGTGTACAGGTTAATTTTTTTGCCTGAACCCGGACGGATGTTTTTGAACGGCCCAGAATAACAAGGGAGATAATCATGCTTTCTGTCTGGCTTGCAACGGTAGCCCAGGCAACACCGGTAACTCCCCACTGAAAGACTACGACAAAAAGCAGGTCCAGAATTATGTTCGTGATGACGGCGACGATAAGAATGTAGAGCGGGGCTTTGGCATTACCCACGGCCCGCATGATGCTGGATGTCATGTTGTACATGAACATGGGAACCATGCTGACAAAAAAGATGCGCAGGTAGGTGAGGGACAGGGCCATGATGTCTTCCGGAGTTTTGGTGACGCGCAGAACCCAGGGAGTGGCCAGAAGGCCCAGAAGGGTCATGATGAGTCCGCCCGCAAAGCACATGACTAAGGCTGTATGCACGCTGCGGCTGGTTTCCGTTTCATTCCGGGCGCCAAAAAACTGGGAAATGATGATGCCTGCGCCAGAGGTAAGGCCGATGAAAAAACTTATGAGGAGATTCAGATAAACGGCTGTTCCGCCACCGACTGCCGCCAGGGCTTCCTTTCCCACAAAGCGACCTACAATAACGGCATCCACCGTGTTGTAGAGCTGCTGGAAAAGGGTTCCCATCAGGAGGGGAAAAAAGAAAGTAAGCAGAGACTTCCAGATAGGCCCCTCGGTCATGGAATGTTCTGCTTGAGGCTGGCGGTATTTTTGTGCGCGTCGTGAAGAAGACAGCGATATCATGTACTAGTAATGCAGTTTGTGTTTGATGAGCAGTTTGTCCAGCTGTCCGCTCTTTATTATGTCCCGGATGACTTCATTTACTACTTTTGTTACAGGGTTGTTGTCTTTTTTGATGGCAACTCCGTATTTCATTTCGTCATAGCGTTCCGGCAGAATTGTGCAGGAAGAGTCCTGATAGCCGTGCAGAATTGACTTGTCTATACAGCAGGCTTCAATTTCGCCGTTGTCCAGGGCATCTTTAAGGGTGCGGTTTGAGGGATAGTTTACGATGTTTACAAAAACGCCTTCCTTGATGGCTGCGTTCTTCATGGTGGTGGCAGTAATGGAACCCTGGGCAACACCGATTTTCTTGTTTTCCAGGTTCCTAAAAGATGTAATGCCGGAATTCTTTTTTACCATGATGCCGACGGAGTCTGTGTAGTAGATGTCGCTGAAATCAAAGTTATGCCTGCGCTCATCGGTAACGGTAAAGGTGGCTACAACGATGTCTACACGGTCCTGGTTCAGGAAGGCTCCGCGGTTTTTTGCATTGACGGGAACAAATTTGATTTTTGATTCATTTCCGAAAATTTTCTTTGCAATTGCCTTTGCAATGTCAATTTCCAGGCCTTCGTACTGCCGTGTGTTGGGATTCAGATATCCAAAGCCGGGAACATCATCTTTTACGCCAACGGTCAGAACGCCGTTCCTTTTAATCTGGTCCAGCCCGTTAGGTTTTGCACTGAGCATTCCTGCCGCTGCAATTAAAACGAGTGCCATACATACAATTGTGCGTGAAAATTTCATTGAAGACTCCGTCATATTCTTGTTGAAGCTATGCTCTCCGCTTCCTCTAGAGGTGCCTATGATGATAACTCTTTTTTTACCTTTGTACAACAGCAATAAGGCCAGAAATCTTGTAATTTTTTTTCATATAAGCAATAATATGGATATGGAAACACGTAATATTTTTGAGAATCTCTCTTGTATTGACCACCGCTATTCACTTTCTGAAAAGGCGGTTTTTGACGGACTTTCACAATATATCTCTGAGCAGGCATCTATCCGCTCCTGTGCAAAATGCGAGGCGGCTCTGGTAAAGGCTCACCTGAAAGTACGCGGCAGTTTAACCGACCAGCTGGCAAAAGAACTTGATGACCTGGCCGCAAATATCGACCCGGAAGAAGTATATACCGAAGAAGAAAAGACCAAACACAATATCCGCGCCCTTGTAAACGTGATGAAGACCAAGGTTGATGAAAAAATCGGACCTCTGATTCATCTGGGTGCAACCAGTGTTGATATTCTGGACACAGCCCTGTCATGCCGCATGCGCGACGTAACGCAGAATGTTGTGCTTCCGGAACTCAGACAGCTGGAAAAATACCTGTGCGAAATTGCTGAGCGCGAATGTGCTACTCCCCAGGTTGGCCGTACCCATGGTCAGCATGCAGTTCCCATCACCTTTGGCTGGAGCATTGCAGAATTTGTCGCCCGTCTGGGAAAATCAATCCTCCGCATTGAAGAACTGAGCAATGACCTTGTGGGAAAACTTGCAGGTCCTGTAGGAAGCTACAACGGCCCCAGCATGATTGTCCGTGACCCGGAAGAACTGGAGCGCATTTATACCGAATTCCTGGGACTCAAACCCTCTGAATATTCAAATCAGCTGGTAGAGCCGGAACATGTTCTGCGCCTGCTTCTGGAAATGAATGTGGCATTCGGCATTATTGCAAACCTGGCAGATGACCTCCGCAACCTGCAGCGCAGTGAAATTGGCGAAGTCTTTGAATATTTTGCTTCTACACAGGTTGGTTCTTCTACAATGCCCCAGAAACGCAATCCCTGGAACAGCGAGCATGTAAAGTCTCTCTGGAAGGCAATGTGTCCCCGCGTAATCACTTTCTACATGGATCAGATTTCTGAACATCAGCGCGATCTGACCAACTCTGCAAGCCAGCGCTTTATTGCTGACTATGTGAGCGGCTTTACTATGGCTGTTGCCCGCATGAACTCCGTCGTAAAAGGACTGCAGGCTGACAAAGAAGGTATGGCACGCAATCTGCAGGGTGCAGGCGGAAAGGTTAAGGGCGGCGTTCTTGCTGAACCGGCATACATTCTGCTTGGAGAAGCCGGCGTAAATGACGGTCACGAAGTTATCCGCAAGATTACACTGGAAGCTGAAAAAACAGGCAAAACCTTCTTTGAAGTGCTCAAAACTCACGAAGATGCCTATGCAAAGATTACCGCTCAGCTTGAAAAACTGGGAATCGCTAATCCTGCAACTTTCTTTGAAAATCCGGCAAACTACTGTGGTCTGGCTGCTGTAAAGAGCAAGCGCCTTGCACAGAAATATGCAAAACTGATGAAATAAGGGGAGGGGAAAAGCCTTTCCCCTGGTTCGCAGTTCCTTGCTCACCACCCCTTTCGCCTAGGGCTGCTGCCCTAAGACCTGCGTGAATGCATCCTTTCTGGCCTGCAGCATCAGGTCTTTGTCGCGGACGGGGTCGGCAATGGCAAAGGTCAATTCTCCGCTCTGGGCGGTTCCCGTTATTTCTCCGGGGCCACGCAGACGCAAATCTTCTTCCGCAATTTCAAAACCATCTGTACTTTCGCGCATAATCTTCATGCGGGCAATACCTGTCTCAGAAATCTTTGCACTGTAAACCAGAAAGCAGAAGGACTGCAGGCTTCCGCGGCCCACCCGTCCCCGCAGCTGGTGCAGGGCCGCAAGACCAAAATGGTCTGCCTGTTCAATGACCATACAGGTGGCCTTGGGAACATCAACGCCTACTTCCACCACCGTTGTGGCTACGAGAATCTGAATCTTTCCCTCGCGGAAGTCCGTCAGTATGCGGTTCTGTTCGTCTTCGTCCACCCGGCTGTGGATGAGGGCGGCAGAGTAACCCGGGTAGACCTGACTGCTTAAAAAGGCAAAACTTTCCTCTGCGGACTTAAGGGCTTTTTTTTGCGCGCCTTCGCCATCATCATCGGTAAAATTGTTTTCTATGGCCGGGTAGACAAAATATGCCTGACGGCCTGCGGCGAGTTCCTGGCGCACGGCTTCGTATACATTGCGTTCGCTGCCCTGACGGACAAGGTAGGTGCGGATGGGCTTTCTGCCACCGGGCATTGTCTTTATGGTAAGGACATCAAGATCGCCAAAAACGGTCAGGGCCAGAGTCTGGGGAATAGGAGTTGCGCTCATCATCAGCAGGTTGGGCTCGCGCAGGCTGGCGTCCGTGCTGCCCCGGCCCTTGTCTATGATTGCCGACCGCTGCATGACACCAAAACGATGCTGTTCGTCAATGACTGCCAGAGCAAGGTCATGGTAGATGACATCTTTTGAAAAAAGCGCGTGAGTGCCTATCACCAGATCTATTTCTCCCTTTTTCAGCGCATCCAGAAGGGTACGGCGGCCTGCTGCCTTTACATTTCCCGTAAGATATGCAACACGGACATTGAGAACTTCCAGCTGGCGGGCCGCATTTTCCGCATGCTGACGGGCTAAAATTTCCGTAGGGGCCATAATCGCGCTCTGGCTTCCGTAGTCAATGACGCGCAGGCAGGCAAAAAATGCCGCCAGGGTTTTTCCGCTTCCTACATCGCCCTGTAAAAGGGAGCGCATGGCGTAGGGCGGGGCGTTGTCGTGGGCGGCCGCATAGTTTTTGTCTATGTCTTCATTCATGCGGGCAATGACCGCCCTCTGGTCATCAGTGAGGGGAAAGGGCAGGCGGTCAAGCAGATCTTTCTGGCGGGGGGAAAGTGTTTTTGCAAATTCATCGGGGGAGACAGCTTTTTGCTCCGGCATTGCATTCTGGCTCAAATCTAGGGCCGGAAGTTTTCCTCGGTGGGCAAGGGCCCGTCTGGCAAGGGCTGTCTGAAAGGCAAAAAGTTCTTCATAGGCGAGAGTCCGCCGCGCGTCCATCGCTTCCTGCATGCTGGCAGGCTGATGAATCTGCTGCAGGGCCTTTGACTTGGGTAAAAGCCCCAGTTTTTTTACTGTATCCGCCGGAACTTCATCTTCTATGCCCAGGGCATATTTTGAAAGCGCGGCTTTTATCGTTTTTAAAACAATTTTCTGGCTGAGGCCTTCTGTCAGGCGGTAAACCGGTAGAACCCGGCTGTTGGGTACGGCCTGATTCTGCCACTGGTCAAGGTTTCCCTCTTCCGCAATCTTTTCCGTATCAAAGGCAGTAGACTGAATGCGGCCGTATTTTTCTTCAAACTTACCCGTTACGGCAATAATTGAGCCGATGGGAAGAGATTTTTCCAGAAAGGGCCGGTTAAATGCCACCAGTTCAGCTCTCAGGCTTCCGTCGGAAATTATCAGTTTGAGGGTTTTCATCCGGCCGTAACCGAACCACTCATGCCCGATAACCTGGGCAATCGTATGGGCTTTTACATTCTGCCGATATGCATCTGCAAGGGAAATTCTTTTTGTCCTGTCCTCATAGTCCCGCGGGTAAAACTGCAGCAGGTCAGCCACCGTAAAAATATTCAGGTTTGCAAAAAGGGTTGCCGTAGCAGGACCAACCCCGGCAAGAGAACTGACTGAATTGAGGACTTGAGCAAGTTTCATACTAAATCGGAAGACTGCTGCAGAAAGCCATCAGTATGTTGGCCAGCATTTTCAGCACAAGCCATGAGACGGCGGCGGTGATAGTGGCGATGATGAGGGCAGTTTTGTAGGGCGTAGGCCGGCCACGGGTAAAGATGGAGGTCATACGGAAGACAATGGGGTTGAGGGTGCGGTCGAGTCCGTCCCAGATGGAGCCGTAATTGTCTTTGCGCATCAAAAGTGCAATCAGGCGTATGACCAGCAGAAGAATCAAAAAGAACATAAGGGAAGAAAAGACTGACCATACAAGGTAGATGACCATTGCCAGAAGACCGCCAAGGGTAAATGATTTTGCGACCGCAATGTTTTTTAATATGGCGGAAAGGGCAATCAGCAGACAGAGGGCAATTGCCGGTGAAAGGTCAAAGACTCCTATGCGTAAAAAACGGAACCTGCGGAAGAGATTCAGGTAGGGGTCACAGATGGAAGAAAGAATCCGTCCAAAAGTGTTGTACTGGGCACCCGGAATCCAGGTAAGCAGTATGCGGATAAAACACAAGAGAATGTAAAATGAAATGACGCTTGCTAAGAGCGAAAAAAATTGTGCAGTTGGCATGGTTTAAAAATAGAAATAATCGGGCTGAAAGTCAAGAAAAAACTGGCAGCCGGCTGAAGTCAGATAAAATGAAATCAGCCTGCCTGCCAGTTTGACAGACGCCCTATACTGTCCAGACTTCGTGCACAAAGGGCAGGTCTTTCAGCGTATCAATAAATTCTTTGGAACTGGGAGCGGTGAGCTGGCTGTTGGCTTTAACGGTAAAGGACTGGCCTTCACTGTCAATGTGGAAGTAGACAGCGCAGTTTCCTGAATTCCCAAAGAGGTATTCTTTGAGGTCAAAAATCTGTCTCTCATCGTTCAGACCGCTTTCCAGCTGGATATGCAGTTCCTGAATTGCCTTTGTCTGCAGGGTGTTTATGTCTTCCAGTGCGTCAACTATCATGCTTGCCTGATCGATTCCCCGGCTTGCGTCAATCTTTCCCTTAAAGGCATAAATGCCGTCTGTATGCACCTGATTCCGCAGAACCTCCCATGTTTTGGGGAAGAAGGTCAGGTCGATGCTGCCGTGATAATCCTGCAGTGTGGCGAATGCCATGGGAGCGCCCTTTTTGGTGGTAATCGTTCTCAGGGTAGTAATCATGCCCAGGGCTGTGTATTCTTTTCCTGAGTTGCGGTTGCGCCAGTCGTTTCCGCCGCTTGCATCATGGGCTTCTTTTTCTGCTTGTGCATAGCGGGCTTCTCTTTCCATGTTCTTTGAATTGAGGGAAGCGTGTTCCGCAGCCTGCTTGTAGTCGTCCAGCGGGTGACCTGAAACATAGCAGCCTATCAGCTCTTTTTCCATGCTGAGCTTGTCCATTCTGGTCGTGTCTTCAACTTCTTCAAAGACATAGTCGCTGAATTCTTTTTCACCGGAATCTTCAAAGAGACTTACCTGTCCAAACTCACCGCCACTGTTTTTCTTGTCGCAGTAGGCAACAACTTTGTCCAGATTTGCAAGCAGTGTGGGGCGGTTCTGGCCGAATTTGTCAAAGGCGCCTGTCTTTATGAGAACTTCAATAGCCTTGTTGTTTACGAGGCGCTTGTTGTCTTCAATTCTGAGCGACATACGGTCAACAAAATCCATGAAACTGTTAAAGGGACCGTTTTCTTCCCGCTCCGCTACGATTGCCCGGGCCGCCGCGTCTCCCATGCCTTTTATGCCTTTGAGACCGAATACGATATGTCCGTCCACAACGTCGAAAATGGCGTCTGAGCGGTTTACATCCGGCGGATCTACCGGAATGCCCATGCGGCGGGCTTCTTCAATATATTCCGGCAGAGTGTCGGTAGAAGTGATTTCATTGGTAAGGTTTGCCGCCATGAATTCTGCGGGGCGGTTTGCCTTGAGCCAGCCTGTGCGGTAGGCAACAACTGAATATGCCGCCGCATGAGATTTATTGAAACCGTAGCCGGCAAAAGGGACCATGATTTCAAAGATTTCTGCGGCATGCTGTTCGGTAAAGCCTGATTTTATTGCGCCTTCAATAAATTCCTTTTTCTTTCCCATAAGGACTTCAGGCTTTTTCTTACCCATGGCACGGCGAAGCATGTCAGCACCGCCAAGGCTGAAGCCTGCAATCTTCTGGGCAACCTGCATAACCTGTTCCTGGTAGACCATAACGCCATAGGTTTCCTTGAGGATGTCTTCAAGACAGGGGTCGGGATAGTGAATTGTTTCCGGCTTCCATTTTCCGTCAATGTACTGGGGAATGTAATCCATTGGTCCCGGACGGTAGAGGGCGTTCAAAGCGACAAGTTCTTCAAGGCGGCGGGGTTTGGCCTGACGCAGAATTTTCTGCATTCCTGGGGATTCAAACTGGAATACAGCAACGGTGTCTCCCCGGCAGAAAAGGTCAAAGGTCTTTTCATCTGTTTCGCTCACGTTTTCGCATTTGAACTCGGGCTCTCCGGGTTTTCTGTGCTTGTTGATGATGTTTTCTGCATAGCGGATGAGGGAGAGGGTTTTAAGTCCCAGATAGTCCATTTTGACCAGACCACAGGGCTCAATGATGTCCATGGTGTACTGCACGCCTACTTCGCCTGTCTTTGCATCCTTGAATACAGGAGCCCAGTTGGGAAGGGCGGTCAGACCAATCACCATGCCCGAAGCGTGAAGACCCGTATTGCGTTTACAGCCTTCCAGTTTGATGGCGAGGTCAAAGAGTTTTTCATATCTGGGGTCGTGACGGAATTCAGCAAGCTGACCGCCGTCGGGGAATTTTTCGTTCGGCGGGTCAAAACAGTTCTTCAGCTTTGCCTTAAGGTTTTCCGAAACCTTGCTCTTGAGCATGTTTACTTCGGCAAGGGGAATGCCCAGTGTTCGTCCTACGTCAGCGATACAGTTTTTAGGCTTGAGGGTACCAAAGGTAACGATGTGTCCTACCTGGGACTCGCCATAGAGTTCGCGGGTGTGCTGGATGATGTCCTGGCGGAAGTCGTAGTCCATATCCACGTCAAAGTCCGGCATGGAGACACGTTCCGGGTTCAGGAATCGTTCAAAAATCAGTTTGTAGCGGAAGGGGTCGATGTCCGTAATGGTCATACAGTAGGCAACAAGGGAACCCGCACCGGAACCTCGTCCCGGACCAATCGGCTTTCCGTGTTCTTTTGCCCAGTTGATGAATTCCCAGACGATAAGGAAGTAGCCGGAAAAGCCCATGCCGAAGATGATTCCCAGTTCATATTCAGCCCTTTCCCGGATTTCCGGAGTAATCTCCTTGTAGCGCATTTTAAGGCCTTTTTCTACAAGGTAGCGTACATAGTCATTCTGGTCGCTCTGATAGTCATCGCCGTGGGTCTGGAATTCCTTTGGCAGTTCAAAGCGGGGAAGACAGTCTTTGAGTTCCTGGGTCTTGTACTGGTGAATGGTCAGGTTGCACATATTGGCAATCTTAACGGTGTTGTCAAAGGCGTCCGGCACATCGGGGAAGAGGGCCCGCATTTCTGCTTCGGTCTTAAAGTACCATTCGTGTCTGTCACCGCCCATAGTCTGATGAGGCTCGTTCATATTCCGCTTAAAGCCTATGCAGCGCAGACAGTCCTGGGCTTCCCAGTCTTCCTGCTCAATGTAGTGAATATCGTTTGTGACTACCAGCGGAATGTCAAGTTCCCGGGCCAGTGCAATCAGTTTGGGGTTAATTTCTTTCTGTTCGGGAAGTCCGTGGTCCTGCAGCTCAATGTAATAGTGGTCAGGACCAAAGAGATTTTTGTATTTGAGGGCGACTTCTTTTGCCTCGTCAATCTTTCCCGCAAGAATCAGCTGGGGCAGCTCTCCTGCAACACAGGCAGAACAGCAGATAAGGCCTTCGTGATATTTTTCCAGCAGTTCAAAGTCAATGCGGGGCTTGTACCACATGCCTTCGGTAAAAGCGATGGAAGAAAGCCAGCACATGTTTTCGTAGCCCTTCTGATTTTCACAGAGGAGGATGAGGTGAAAGTATTTTGCCTGACGGTCGCCATCTTCTCCCTTGTGTGAGTAGGGAACGGTATTGTGTTCGAGATGGCTTCCGAAAGCGACGTAAAATTCTTCTCCAACGATGGGGTTGATGCCGTTCACATGGCAGAGATGCTCAAAGTTAAGGGCGCCGAACATATTGCCGTGGTCTGTGAGGGCGAGGGCAGGCATGTTGAGGCTCTTTGCCTTTGCCACCAGTCCGTCCAGTGTGGCACAGCTGTCCAGAAGAGAATAGTCAGAGTGTACGTGCAGATGCACAAAATTGCTTTTTGGTGTACCTTCCGGCGCATCCGGAAAAACATGATAGTCAGCCATTTCCGCTTCCCCCTGGTTTTTATTCTAGCGGAAAAAGGGCGGGAGGGAAAGGGCTTGAGGAAAAGAAGGGGGGATGGTATGCTTAAGATAATATAAAGATTTGGAGGCAATATGCAGGGAAAAAAACTTGCGGCTTTTTGTGCGCTGATTTTGATTACGCTTTCGCAAGTGGCCGCCATTTCTCTTGAGGGTAAGAAATTTCTTGGGACAAACTGTAAGGCAGGCAAATTTGATTTACCGGAAGGGTCTTCTGAAACATTAGTCTTTGAAAAAGGCAACATCGTTAAACTGGTGGGAACAGGCCATGGTTTTTCTTCTTCCGGCCGTTATGAGATTCAGGAAGCAAAAAAAATTGTCATCATGCGCTTTAATGAAAACGGACAGGGAACTCTCATCGGTACCTATACTGATTCTGACTGTGCTTCAATGGCAGTAGACGGGGATGTAAGCCGCGGTATTCTGCACATTACCCTTTCCGGAAATTTTACCCGCCAGTAAAAATTTTCTGCCCTGAGCCAATGCAGACAGAAAA